>Ga0155907_104_pt1 | contig 118856 bp, 127 predicted proteins | sample RifCSPlowO2_01_FD_107561 | JGI IMG/M metagenome (GOLD analysis project Ga0155907, IMG submission 107561) | Candidatus Roizmanbacteria bacterium RIFCSPLOWO2_01_FULL_39_19
AAAATTGTTTTGCTTTGCTCGCCGAGTTTCGGCGGGCGGAAACGCTGGGGCGGGGTTTCAAATCATTCGAGCGATTGTCGCTCGAAATAGGTTCGAGCTTCGTTCAGCAATTGCGACACTATTTTTTTAAAACAAGAAAATGTTCTTCTTTTGGAAGGTCGGCGGTTAATGATAATACCCTATCAGCATCATGTTTTTGGCTATTGTGGGTATACATAGCTTTAGTTTTTATCTTCCAAACTGGCTTAATATCAACAGTTAAATCTATTTCACTATTATTATATCCTGGCGGGACATATATAAAATATTTCCCAGCGAATTTATCTCTTTTCGCCTCTGAAAGACAATAATAGTAAAGAGATTTAATATAGTTGGTCCTTTCAAAAATAAATGAAGTCACCATTGACATAGTAACGTGGTCAATATGCCCCGACACACCGCGGGGTTCGAAAGTTAGAAGCGTATCTGGTTTGATTTTATCAATGTATTCTTTAGCCTTCTCGACAAGTTTATGATAATTTGCATTACAGAGCGCTCCATCTTTAAACCCTAAAAATATCACTTTCTTAACCCCTAGAATTTTGGCTGATCTTTGAAGTTCTTTTTTTCTAATATTGCCAATTTCGCGCTTGCTATATGGGCCGTGTTGTCCAGCCTCACCGGCAGTTGCACAAATAACCGTGATTTCATATTTCTTTGACCAGAGAGCAATTGTTCCCCCCGGCCCGAATGACTCATCATCAGGATGAGCAAATACACAAACAAGTTTTTTCATGATAAGGCTATTTTACCTCAAGTTTGTTAAAATATGGATAAAAGGCTGGGTAGCTCAGTGGTTAGAGCATTCGTTTCATAAGCGAGAGGTCGGGAGTTCGATCCTCCCCCCAGCCACAAATAAGATGAACCAATCATTAACATTTATCACAGGTAACATCTCCAAAGCTCAGGAGATCAGCTACCACCTAGACTTTCCTTTACTTCACAAAAAACTTGACTTACTTGAGATTCAATCGGTCAATTTAATTGAAATTGTTACCCATAAGGTCGATAATGCGTTTAAACAAATCAAATTCCCCGTTTTAGTTGAAGACACATCACTCACATTTACTGCGTTTGGAAAACTTCCGGGGCCTTTAATAAAATGGTTTCTACAGGAATTAGATAATAAGGGATTATGTAAGATGCTCGATGGCTATTCTGATAGATCAGCACAAGCTGAGGTCGTTTTTGCACTTCATACTGGGAGAGCAATAACACTATTTTCAGGAACGATAAGAGGGACAATAGCAAAAACTCCTCGCGGTGTGCGTGGATTTGGTTGGGATCCAATATTTATTCCTGAGGGATGGACTAAAACATGGGGTGAGATGACTAAAGAGGAGAAGGCTCAAACTTCAATGAGAAAAATCGCACTGGCAAAACTTGAGAAGTATTTAAAAAAATAGTTATTTTGTGTACCATCGTATAATGAGGAAATCTTTTGATCGACACGCCAAATCTAAGACCCTTCCTCTGATGTATAACGGAAAGTTTTTGGCCGGTCCTGGCCAAGACTTACCTTTTGGAATTTTATTTGTAAGAAAGTAATTAAAATAACTTTTGCTCTTCAATGTTTTCATCAATTACGGCATCAACATTAATTTGCTTCTTGTCTTCAATATCTGGGAGAGCCTTTCCCATGATCCCCTGAAGAGCGCCGTGCATAGATAATGTTTGGTCAATCACTCTTCGTATTGAGCGCTCCTGGCGAGCCCATTTAGTTGCAAACCAACGCTTTTCTCGTTCAAGCTCATCCTGCATAAATGAAAACGCCTCAACAATTGCTTCAACCTTATGCTTAAACTCAACACCACTAATATATTCATGTAGAACCTCCAATTTCTCTTCCCTGTTAACTTGAGACGTTTTGACTGATGTGATATCAATTAGATTTGCTCGAAGCGCAGTAGAGAGTCCCACTGCCGATTCAAAATCGCCCACCCAAATCCCATCAACAGTTCCGAATTTAGCAATTGTTGGAGGGAGGATGTTTGAAATTAATACGGCAATATCGGCACCAACTCGACGTTGATCATCTCTAAGTTTGACAATCCACTCATGACTCCATGCTTTAGTACGTTTGAATTCCCAGATAATTTTTCCACAATCGGTGTGAGTTCTATTGCGAACCGTTTGGATAATATCTCCACCTCGCACCCCCTTGGCAACTGGAGCAATATCGTCTAAGACAAACGTACTTTTGAATTTTTCTTCAAGTTCAAGCTCGAGCACTTCTCCTTGGAGCTGTTGCGAGCCTTGCTCTATTTTTTGCTTGTATTCGTTAACCAGTTTTAGGGCGTCAGCTAACTTTTTATCTTTCTCAAGGATCTTTAAATCATATTCTTCTTGAATTTTCTTGGTGGCATTATGTTTAATTTTTTCTTCACTTTCCAGGAATTTTTTTTGAAATTCAAGACGCATCGACTCACTATCAGATCTTATTTGGCGTAGAGTTCTATTAAGCTCAAGCATTTGTTCTTGAAGTGTTTTGTTTTGATTGCGCAGTTCCCTCGATTCATTTTCTTTATCACGAATCGTCAGCTGAAGCGAATCTTGTGCTTTTTTTTGGGCGGATTCAATTAGCTGCTTTTCACGCTGCTGTTGGGTTGTTAATATTTCTTGTCTTTGTTTTTCAAGAGCAGCCTCAATCTCTTTTTTTTGTGTCTCTATCATCTGGTGAGACAGAGCACGGGACAATGGAATAGACTTATTGCAATGAGGGCAAATTATTGTGTCATTAATCATAGGCAAATTATACAGGAGTACGTTAGCGAGAAGTGACGACAGTAAGTAGCCTCATACTATATTTTTTCCCTGGTTGCAGGTTAATCCGCTGGCTTGGCACGCTTATTGCCCCCGGCCCCCTTGTCCATGGACCTATACAAAGAAAATTACCCTCCTGAGTTGCATACGCAACAACTCCGGAAAATGGTGTAAGAAATCCCAATTCAACACTGCCAGTGTTAAGAGGTAAGGTTAGCCCCCAATCATCGGTAAGATTGACTAAATAGTATTTAGGTTTGCCGGGTTGATAGTCTGAAACTCCTATCACTCCAGTGATATTTTCCAAAACGTCCTTTAATTGATCTCTAATCACAGGAAAGAACAAATTAAATCCGGAGGCTACTGGTATTTCTCTATCATCAGTATTTAAAATGTCAACTTCCTGCCACAATCTATATTGCTTGTCATCCTTGATATGAGGAGGTTTATCTAAAGAAATACGATAGGTGAGATTGAATCCATGTGGATAGCAGGCAGTTTGGGCTGGACTGTGACGCAAATCCATCTGGACCGTTCGCTTATGATGTTGTTTTGATAATGCTCGTCTATCTCTATTTAATTGGCGTTGAATACTCTCAAGTGGATCAACCTCCGGCACAACCCTCCATGGCATGCTTCTTACAATTCCATGATTAGGTAAATCCAAATATTGTGAGTCTGAGTCTAGTGGTCTGCCAGCTTGGGGAAAGAGCAAAACCGCTCCTCCTCTTTGACGCCTTCTACCGTCTAATCCGACAAACGAAGATCTTGGCATAAAAACATCTTTTCCCCCAACGGTAAATCTTGTAATTACGGCACCCAGAGGATCAATGGTTAGTGACGCATCGCCCAAAGAAACTTCTACAAGCCCGATATCCCGAGCAACATCGGGATGCCTTGTATCATCTAACTCTAAAGTCGCAGGAGTGCCCATAACATTTATTATATCAGCTTTGAAGTGATAGTGTATACTGAAAGTATAAACATACCCTCCTAGGTCGGAGGGCAAAAAGGAGGTGAAGAATATTTATGATGTTTACTAGGAAATTTATAACAACTTTTGTCGCGACACTGGCGGTATTTTTTATTGTTAATCAAATATTTCCAAACATGTTAGTTTTTGGAATGATTTCAATTCCCTACATTCAGGCTCTTTTAACCGCATCATTTGGAGTGGCGCTGGCAGCGTCTTCCGTCAAGCCAATTTTCCATGACGATCTAGGATTTGAACTCAATGACCAGCAATGGATGGGCATTTACTTATTAGTTAATATGGGAGTTATCTATCTTATGGCAAGGACTCCTATTTCAAACTCTGTTGGCGTGGGTGTGATTGGATTTTGGATGTCACTGCTACTTGGATTTTTGGTAACAGGAGCGCAATATCTAATTTTTAGAGATGCCCTGCATCCAAAAAAGACGAGACGTTAAAGAATAATACTGGTGTCCGTGTCATCTTGGGTTAATTCTGGAAGGATGTAAACATCCCGATTAAATTCGTCAACCCCGACATATTGTGCTTGCCCCTTAAGAATTTTTTCAAGGGATTTACAGTTTCTGCATTCACCATAATGACATTTGAATCTGTTTAAACTTCTTGCAAGTTTAATATCTTTGGCAATTTTGTAAACTTCATTCACACATTCCTGAGAATTTGGGAGCGGTTGCTCCTGAGGCTTATTATTTCTATCCAAGTACCAGTAACTTACTCGTGTCACAGGCCGTAACTGACAATTTTGAGCAATTAGAAAGTATATTGGCAGCTGTAATGAATCAGTCGCCTCTTCATTAACTCCCGTCTTAAAGTCAATAATATGAACGCTATCGGTATCGGGCAAATATTCTAACCAATCCAGTTTCCCGCAAAGAATAATATTATCCTTTTCCGACAACCAGAAATGAGGGAGATCCATTTTTATTTTTACTGCAGGCCCGGCAAGTGGCCCTTTATGGACAGTTACGTTCTCAAGCATTTTTTTTGCCCTTTTTTTATATTGCTCTTCCAGATTTTCATTTGCGAAACCTCCCTTTTCATGCTTAATTTTTTCCCAGACGGTCTCTAGTTGATCGATCAAGGATTCATTGAAGCGGGTCTCCTTTGGAAGAGAAGATATTGTTTCCAAAACTTCATGCACCGCGCTCCCAAGCGCTAGAGGCGGTGACATGAGTTTAATTTTTCGACCCCGTTTTGGGTCCTTATAAACATTCTTAATATAATAGCTTCGGGGGCAAGTTACAAAGTCAGATAATGAGGTGTGTGACACCCAAAGAGCATCGTATGTATCTTTCGCTTGGTCCTTCATAAGCCATTATTTTTACATTGAATCGTCTTGTGACATGTCGCTACTGTTGCTATTGTCATAGTTTCTGTTCTCATTGTAGTCACCACGGTTGCCGTCATTATTATCGCGTTGTTCCATTGGTCTGGCAATATTAACAACTAATTTTCTTCCTTCTGTTTCCTTTTGGTTCATTTCCTCAACGGCACGTTGAGCATCAGCTTCGTTTTTAAATTCGACAAAACCAAAACCGCGCGAACGACCGGAGTCTTTAAAGACAATAACACGAGCCTCGGTGATCTCACCGTATTGGGCAAACATGTCTTTAAGTCCGTCTGATGTTACAGAATAAGGAAGATTCCCCACGTAGAGCTTGTTTTTCATTCTCTTTCACCCCTCTTTCTCACGTATCTCACTAATACTTTGGATAAACGTATGCAGTAGTTGCCACAAGCAATTATTGCAGATTACCTCAAAAAACTTGTTAACACGATTATCAGTATACCATACATAATCAAAATGCATATTGTCAAGAGTTTTTATCTTGTTTTGACCCATAGTATATTAATGGTATAACTGCTCCCGTGAAAGAAAAACAACCTAATAAAAGAAGGAAGACTAAGGAAAAAAGAGCAAGAAGAGATGGCTTTAACCTATCCTGAGGCTGTATATTTCACTCCAACTGAAGAAGGACTTTTTGCAACATCATTAACAACAACTCGATGGATTAACTTTACTCCGTTACATTTGGATGTAAGAAAGGTCGGAGAAATTATTAATTTCTATGAACAATTTGCCGTTCGGGAAATGAGCGGAAGCTTTGCTCTACTAACTGGCGAACAAGTTCCATTTGCTGTAACCGTTCCAACTGCGCCATATACCAATAGACTTTTTTTTACTAACCAAACAATGCCAAACCCTTATTGGGGTAATGTTGATAAAGATGCACTCACCTTAATTGCAAACAATGCCCCTTTGCATCTTACAAGAATCCGTGTTAGTGACTCTTATCAAAAGAGATCAATTGAAAGACAGATGTATCACTCGATGAGTGAGTATGCAACCGTTTCATTTTGGACTGAGGCGTGTCAAGCAAGTGTCATGGTTACAACAACCAATCCACAGATTCTAAAAGCAGGCCAAGAGGCATTTTGCAATTCTGCAAGTTTAGCAGCTTATATGAGAGTTAATAATAAATCTTATGATGAGTACGTGAACGCAGCGCAGTCAATGTTAAACGATACAATTCACGGAAAAGTTGGATTTCTCCTTTTTCCGCAAGAAATTTACGAATCTTTCCCGAAAATAGGTTCTATTTTTAGATAAGGACTTTTTAAAATTTCTCCAATTTATCTAAGCTGGCTCTTGGAACTCTATCAAGTGAGTCAATACTTTCAACAAAAAGTCCTTTTTGGGCTTTGAAATATCCAGCAACGGCAATCATTGCTGCGTTGTCGCCATATAAGCCCTTTAGCGGAAACAAAATTCTCCCGCCGTTTCTTTCAACTAAAATCCGCATTTTGTCTCTTAAAAGTTTGTTTACAGCAACACCCCCGGCAACACAAATGTTTTTAACCCCAGTTTTTTTCATTGCTTGCCTCATCTTAATACATAAACTGTCAATAACCGCCATCTGATAAGACGCAGCAAGATTATTTTGATTGTTAATTCTTTCCCTATCTCCCATCTGTTTTAACGCGTAAAAGAGTGAGGTTTTCAAGCCAGAGAATGAAAAGTTAAAGTCTGTCGACCTAGCCATTGGTCGGGGAAAATCAATAAATTTAGGGTCCCCTTTTTCCGACATTGCCTCCAATATCGGACCTCCAGGGTAGACTTTATTATCTAGAATCAGCCTTGTCCCCTTGTCAATCGCCTCCCCAGCAGCATCGTCAACTGTTTTGCCCAAAATTTCATAATAAGTGTGATCCTTAAATAAAACCAACTCTGTATGACCCCCCGATACTAGCAACACCAAGTATGGAAATTCAAAATTGATGTCAGACTTTCCACTTTTATTTTGAGCAAAACACGAGTAAATATGTCCCTCCATGTGATTGACAGCAATCAGTTTTTTATTATATTTCTTGGCAATTTCTTTTGATTTTTTTATTCCAACACCAAGTGCGATTGAAAGCCCTGGGCCATAGGTCACCGCAATTGTATCGATCGTATTTATTGGGGTTTTAGATTTTTCCAAAGCGGAATTAATTACACTATCAATTTTTTCCTCATGCGCTCGCTTGGCGAGATTCGGCACAACACCTCCCCATTGGGCGTGTATGGGAATCTGTGAGAATAATTCATTTGAAAGAATTCTTCTGCCCTCAACAACCGCTGCTGCAGTTTCATCACAAGAAGTATCAATTCCAAGAATTCTCATTTTAGGTCGAACGCAACTGTTATTTGTCTTTGATCGTTAATCATGTGTTTAATTTCAACTTTAACAATACCTGCTTTTTCTTTAATTTCATCAATTATCGAGTCAATGTTTTGACTCCATTCAATACACATCAGTGTATTTTTGTTCAAATTTTGCAAAATTCCAAGATGTTTAAATTCTGATTTATCTTCAATTCGATACAAATCAATATGTAGGAACTTTTTGATGATACTGTTTAAATCATATTCATGAACTAAAACAAATGTGGGTGAGGAGATATTATTAATTCCCAACTCTTCTCCGACTCCTTTAACAAATACTGTCTTCCCGGCGCCAAGGTCGCCATATAACAAGATAGCTACAGGCCTGTCGTTAACAAAAGGCTTGAGTTGTTTTATGATTTTTTTTGCCAGTAATTTTGTTTCTCTGCTTGATTTTGTCGTATAGGTTCTTATCATACAAGTTCTATTTTATCAGAAATCTGGTATAATTAGCCTGAAATGACGGACCTAAAAAAGGATCTTAAATTAAATAAAAAAGGCCCCATTAAGATTAATATAGGACTTAAACAGATTGTTATTGCAATTGTCGCCCTGTTTTTTATCAGCTCTATACTCATATCTGCCGGGGAAATTGCAACAACAACAAATGAAAAGCCCATCAGTAAAATAATTTCTGATATTAAAGCTAAAAAAGTCAAGAAAATCGAAATTGTTGGCAATAAAGTTCTCGTCCATTACTCAAAAGATAGAATCGTAACAACTTCAAAAGAGGAGGGAGAAAGTTTTGTTAAAACCTTAACTGACGCTAAAATTGACCCAACTAGTCTTGAAATAAGGGTTAAATCAACCGACACGGGATCAATGATCGCTAATTTTTTAGCTAATGTCATCCCAACTCTTCTTATGATCGGATTTTTTATATTCATCTTTCGCCAGGCAAGAGGAACCCAAGACTCGATTTTCTCATTTGGTCAGGCCAGATCAAAACTTTACAACAAAGAAATGTCAAGAATTACATTTGATGACGTTGCAGGAGTTGATGAGGCTAAGAAAGAATTGGCCGAAATTGTTGATTTTCTGAAAAATCCAAAAAAATACAACAAGCTGGGGGCAAGACCTCCAAAAGGGGTTATATTGGTTGGCCCGTCAGGTACCGGTAAAACGTTACTTGCCAAGGCTGTAGCTGGAGAGAGCCATGTCCCATTTTTTTCAGTAGCAGGCAGCGAGTTTATGGAAATGTTAGTTGGAATTGGAGCTGCAAGAGTTCGAGATTTGTTTAAGACTGCTAAAAAAAATTCTCCGTCAATTATTTTTATTGATGAGATTGATGCTATTGGCCGAACTAGATCAGTTTCCGCAATGCCTGCCCATGACGAGCGGGAACAGACCTTAAATCAGATTCTAGTTGAAATGGATGGTTTTGAACAAAATGATCGTGTTATTGTTGTTGCTGCGACAAACAGAGGTGATTTGCTTGACTCGGCTTTACTTCGCCCGGGAAGATTTGATAGACGAGTCCTGGTAGATTATCCTGATATTGAAGGTCGAAAGGCAATTCTCAAGATTCACTCACGTGGCAAACCAATGGCTAAGAATGTTTCATGGGAGAAAGTCGCAAAAAGAACAGTTGGATTTTCCGGCGCTGATATTGAGAATATGCTAAATGAAGCTGCAATACTAGCAGCTACAAGAAATAAAAGCTCGATAAGTATGGACGAAATTGAAGAGGCAGCAACAAAAGTTAAGCTTGGGCCTGAGAAGAAACGACTGCAAACTGATATGGATAAAAAAATCACCGCCTATCATGAAGCCGGACACGCAATTGTTACCTATTTTCAAAAAGGCACCGATCCGGTCCATCGAATCTCGATTGTGTCACGCGGTATGGCCCTCGGTTATACTTTAATTCCTCCATCAAGCGACCGGCTGCATGAAACCAAAACCCACCTAGTGCAGATGATAACCTCTATGATGGGCGGACGAGCTGCTGAGAACCTTGTATTTAAGGACATTACAACCGGAGCAGCAAATGATTTTGACCAGGCGACTCGAATAGCAAGGGGTATGGTTATTGACTATGGCATGAGCTCACTAGGGCCTATTAATTACGGACCAACCAGTGATGTAACCGAGTGGGGAAGTACTTTTTATGCAAGTGAGAATCACTCTGATGCAACCCGTTTAAAGATTGATAATGAAATTAGAAAAATCGTTGAGGATTGTTATGGGCAGGCTAAGAAAATTCTTAAAACTAATCGAAAAAAATTAGATGCAGTAGCTTTTGCGCTAATTAAAAAAGAAAGTCTTGATGATGAAGAATTCCTCGCCTTAGTTGTGAATAAGCTGAGATAAGCTTACAGCGCGAAGATACCTTTTACAAGCAACACATTGGGGTCCAAGAGTTGCGAGCAAAATGGTACCGAGCTTATGCGGATCTGTAAGAATTCTTGTATTATATACTCTTATGAAGTCCCTATTATTGATCGATGGTAATGGCCTAGTTCATAGAGCTTATCACGCTCTTCCTGAGTTTACATCCCGAAGTGGCCAACCAACTGGGGCAGTTTACGGTTTTATATCAACTTTAAATAAGGTTATTTCTGACTACAGACCGACTCATGTGATTACTTGTTTTGACACTCCTGCCCCAACATTTCGTGATTCTCTGTTTATCAATTATCGCACTCAACGCCCCGAAGCCGATAAAGAACTTAAAGATCAATTTCCACTTGTTAAAGAGTTTCTTGATGCTGCCGGGGTTGCCCATGTTGAGAAAGAGGGACTTGAGGCGGATGACTTGATTGGTGTTTTGGCAACGCAAGCACACAAGCGGGGATTTGTTGTCAATATTTTGACAGGGGACAAGGATATTTTTCAGCTGGTCAACAATAATATTTTCGTCATTACTCCTCAAATTGGATACGGGCACGAAAAAAAATATGATCGACGGGCAGTTATAGAAAAATTTGGCATCCCACCAGAGCGTGTAGCTGATCTTAAAGCACTAGCCGGTGACCCGTCTGATAATTACAAAGGAATTGTCGGTATTGGTCCAAAAACCGCTTCGCAGCTGATAAATAAGTTTGGACCAATTGAAAACATATATGAGAATATTGACCAAGTTGAAAATCCGATTTTAAGACAGAAGTTGATCAATGGCAAGGGGGATGCTGAGTTGTCAAAAAAACTGGCTCAATTAGTAATTGAGGCTGATATCCCAGTAAAGGTTGATGATGGAGAATTTATCCATTACAACGAATCGTTGAAATATTTTTTTAATAAATACAATTTCAGAAGTTTATATAACCGAATTTTTGGAACTTCAACAAAACCAGAAAAAATTGAAAAACCTAAAAAAAAGGAGAATCAACTGGATCTTTTTAACTAAGTTTTAAAGAGTTGACCACCGCTTACTAAGATAAGGATAAAGCTTTAGAACTCTTTCAATTAGCCCTTTAGTTCTACTAGCAAATCCTGAAAAGCGGGGATTATTAATAAGCTTAAAATCCTCTTTTTTATGAAAGTCTCCACCTCCACCTTTGGCCAAATTATATTTATCACATAAGTGATCAAGATTTTTCATGTCGGCTTCAAACTCATTTTGATTAAATTTTTCAACTCCAAATGCATAAACAGTTTCTAGTCCATCAATTCTTTTCTCTTGGCAGAACTTTTCAACTAGAGTTAGGGGGAGTTTATCCTTAAAATATGTCCAGTGAGCAATTAACGCAATCCCTCCGGCGTTCCTGATTAGTGATACCGCATCATCCATATATATCTGATCAACATAATGGACATAGACGTTTTTAATGTAACTATTGTTACTTAAAAACAATGTAAAAACTTTTTGCCAAAGATCGGCATTCTTTACTTTCTCATATGTTTCTTTTAACTCATCATTTTTTTTTGCTTCTTGAAACAATTTCTTCTCAAGCTGACTCATAATTTTAATATTTTTTTCTTTTGACAGGATTGCCTTAGCTATGTGAGGTCTTCCCACAGTTCCAGTTACTTGTTTTTGAACTTCATCGTATGAGATGTCCAAACCAAGACTCTTACAATTGGTGATAATTTCTTTCGTACGTTTGATTCTTTTTTGAATCGCATTATCCGAATACTTAAGTAAATTTTTATTTTCAAGATCAACAAATAGTCCAACAACATGAAAAAGCTCAATTTGATCTTTAATTTCTATCACCCTCGTTGCCGACATTTCAATACCAGTGAAAAATTTTACTTCGTGATTAATTTTCTTTAGTCCTTCGATAGTCTCCTGTGTTGGTAGGGTATCATGGTCAGTAAACGCGACAACGCCGATGTTATTTCTTTCACACTCATCTAAAACTTGTTTGTGGGTTAAAACACCGTCAGATGTTGTAGTGTGACAGTGAAGAGATTGGTAAGAGATTTGTTTCATGGCTTTTCCCAGTGGCCTAAATTATAATCAGTTGGATATAGTGTATATTCTACTTCCCTATTTTCATTCTTAATTATTTCAACTAATTTTTCAGCAACCCATCCGGGAGTAAAATATGCCTTACCACTTTCTGATTCTTTTTTCTTTTCTTCTAAAGTCATAGGGCCAAATTCAGTTAACGTGCTGCCTAATGTAATTAAACAAAAAGAAGGATTAAAACCTTTAAATTCTTCTGCTAACGATAATGTCATTCCTCGAAGTGCGAATTTTGTTGCGCAATATAGACTTCGTCCTCTCATTGGAATAACACCCGCACCTGACCCAACAGTCAAAACAAGAGAGTCATTACTGTTCATAATGGGAAGCAGCCCTTGTGTTAAGAAATACGGCGCTTTTGTGTTTATATCAAATGATTCATCCCAATCATCTCTTGTAGTTTCTTCAAATGTTTTATATGCCCCAATGCCAGCAACATGAATTAGCACGTCAATAGATTTATATTTCCCTTTCAGTTGTAATATATAATTACTGATACCTTCCTTACTTTTAAAATCAACAACAAAATATTCACATTTATCTCGTAATTCTGATTTTAGTGACTTAAGTTTTTCTTCTCTCCTCCCTAAAAGAATCAAGTACGAGCATTCCTTATGTAGTCGTCTAGATAACTCTTCACCTATTCCGCCCGTTGCACCAGCAATAATAATAATTTTACCTTGAAGATTCATACCTCCAAGTATAAAACAACTTTGTCGAGTTTGCTAAATGTTGCCGAATCCCGAGGTGTAGCCTCACTTTCACTCCGGGAGTGATATGGTCATGATACATTAGGAATTAAGATCAACTCCGAGTGTTGCATTATAACTAAACATTGGGTTAATTTGGATAATGACACTTCTTGTATTTTACAGGTTTTCCGTTTTCATCCACTCTACCACACCAACATGGATCATTTCGACCCAGTTTTTTTTGTGGCGAAGTTGTCCTTGCTGGAGGACTGGTCTTTTCGGGGGATGAAAATGGGTCGGTGGCAGACGCTGATTTAAATTGTATTTTTTTCTGTTTAGTTTCTTCAGCTGGTGCTTCTTCAACCCGTTGGACATGAAACAATCTTCGAGCCGTCTCAAAATCAATACCAGACAGTAGCTTCTCAAACATTGAGAATGCCTCATTTTTGTATTCAGTTAATGGATCAAGTTGGGCATAACCCCGCAGGTTAATTCCCTCTCTAAGATCATCTATTGCTGTTAAATGTTCCGTCCAGTACTTATCGATAGTTGACAGATAAATACTCTGGATAACTGCTACCCATAACTCTTTCCCAAATTCTTTTTCTTTGGATTTATAAAATTCATCAATTGTCTTAAGCAAGTATTCCTCAACTTTAGGCTTATCAATCCCCTCGATATCTTTAAGAATTTTATTTGGGTCAAGCGGGACAATGGAGCAAAATTCCTCTACAATTTTCCTATATTCCGGAGACGCATCTTCTATATACAAAAACATATTCAAGATATTCTTGACTTCCTCCCCGTACATATTTGAAATCGTCTCCTCAACTTCCTTCTCGTTCTCTTCTGCCATTAAAATGCGCCTTCGAAGAGAATATAAAATTTCACGCTGTTTATTGATAACATCATCATATTCAACTAAGTGCTTCCGGGTATCGAAATTAAATCCCTCAACCTTCACTTGTGACTGCTCAAGCGCTTTTGACACCATTGCGTGCTCAAGTGGTTGGTCCTCAGGAATTTTGAAAAAGTCCATGAGTTTGCTCACCTGTTCCCCTCCAAAAATTCTCATCAAGTCGTCTTCCAAGGCTACAAAAAAACGGGATTCTCCCGGATCTCCCTGGCGACCCGCCCGACCTCTGAGCTGATTGTCAATTCTTCGTGACTCATGCCGTTCGGTTCCTATTACATAAAGCCCACCCAATTTCACTACTTCATCATGATTTTTTTGCCATTCAAGCATTTCTTTATTAAATTTTTCTTGTAATCTGCCCTCCGACTCGGAGGGTTTATTCCCAGTAAACTGCTCTTTGGTTGGCTGCATACCCCCCAATATAATATCAACTCCTCGCCCGGCCATATTAGTTGCAATTGTAATTGCATTTTTCTTCCCCGCGTTTGAAATTATCATTGCCTCGCGCTCATGGTTTTTAGCATTAAGAAGTTCATGGGGGATACCTTTTTTGATGAGTAAACGTGATACAATTTCGTTTTTCTCAATACTGGTTGTACCCACCAAAACCGGTCGCCCGACTTTATATGCTGCTGCAATCTCCTCCACTAATGCCTTGAATTTTCCGTTTTCAGTTTTGTAAATCAAATCAGGATGATCAACTCTCACCATCGGCCGATGAGTAGGGATGGCAAGGACATCAACGTTATAAATCTTATGAAATTCCTCGGCTTCAGTTGCAGCGGTTCCCGTCATGCCGGCAAGCTTTTCGTACATTCTAAAATAATTCTGCAATGACACTGTTGCCAGCGTCTTTGACTCTCTTTTGATAGCTACTCCCTCTTTTGCTTCAATTGCCTGGTGAAGCCCTTCGCTGAACCGTCTCCCCTGAAGAAGTCTGCCAGTAAATTCATCAACAATAATTACTTCATCATCTTTAACGATGTAATCCTTATCAAGCTTGAATAATGTTTTTGCTTTTAGCGCTGCTTCAACATAAAACAAAGTGTCATAGTCTTTTTCGTAAATATTGGTTGTCCCCAGTTGTTTCTCAATTGCTGCAATCCCTCCTTCAGTCAAATGGGCAGTTTTGAGTTTTTCATCGACAATAAAATCCGTCTTGAGATCTAATCTCTCTACAATGCGGGCATATTCGTAATATTTTGATGTATCCTCGTCATATGGGGCTGAGATAATATGAGGAGTACGAGCTTCATCAATTAGTACTGAATCAACCTCGTCAATAATTGCATAGTGAAAATCTCTTTGGCGAATTTCCGACGAGTGTGTCGCCATATTGTCCCTTAAGTAATCAAATCCAAATTCAGAGTTAATACCGTAAGTTATGTCAGCAGCGTATGCCTCATCTCTAGTGACTGGTTTCAGGTTGACAAGTCGCCAATCATAAGCATCGTTATCGCGGTATTCTGTGTCAAAGATAAATGATTCGTCAGAGATAAGAACTGAGACGGTCATTCCAAGCATTTTGTAAAGCTGGCCATTCCAGCCGGCGCCAATTTTGGCCAAGTAGTCATTTACTGTGACCAAATGAACTCCTTTACCTTCTAATGCGTTTAAATAAAGCGGGGCGGTAGCTGACAATGTCTTACCCTCTCCTGTTTTTTGTTCGGCAATCTTGCCCTCGTGAAGTGCAATTGCTGCAATCATTTGAACGTCATAATGGCGTTGACCCAATGTTCTTCGTGCTGCTTCTCTAACTAGGGCATAACTCCAAGGCAAAATTTCGTCGAGCGTTTTTTTACCAGATTGGACTTCATCTTTTAACTTTTCAGTAATTTTGGCAAAATCCTGTGTCTTTAGCGCACGAGCTTCTTCCTCAAGCTCATTAATCTCTTCAACTTTTTTTTGAAGTCGTTGAATATCTTTCTCGTTATAGTCAAAAAACTTTTTAAAGATATTTAGCATAACTCTGATATTTTACCTTAATTTGCTTTCAAACTAAAATATGATATACTATAAGACATCATGGAAAGTCCAGTCTCAGAAATATATAGTTTGAAGACTCAGGGAAATCGGAGAGAAGCGCGGTCTCTTATCAGAAACATGAGAGAATCAAGGTCCATAGAGCAAGGAGCACGCTTGAGTTTGCCTGATGTTAATAACGCATTCCTTTGTGGAGGAATTTTTGGAATAGCACTTACTGCTAGTCTAAGAGCTCTTGGATCGGATACTGCTCAGGCAGCCCACCCATTAGTTATTGGAATGCTGGGATTTATGCTAGGCGGATTAGGAGCAATGAGTCATACAGTTACTCATAACATATTTGCTAGATCTAGGATTGAGGCACTCTTAAAAGAAAAAGGCGCCCATTCTAGCATAAATAGCAGCTAGTACTTAAACAAAAAAACATTCTTATCTAGAGATCTTATCAAATCCGACTAAGGGTCGCAGCACTTTCGGAACTTTGATAGATCCATCCTTTTGCTGGTAGTTTTCAAGTAATGGAATTAACACACGTGGAGAGGCAACGGCTGTGTTATTTAAACTAAAACAATAATGAGTTTGACCGCCATCCCCTCTATAGCGGATCTTCAGCCGTCTTGTTTGGAATGTTCCCATTATTGAGTTTGACCCAACTTCTCCATAACCATTTCTCGATGGCATCCAAGCCTCTGTGTCATATTTGTAAATTTGTGGCTCCCCCATGTCGCTTGTACACATAAACAGAACTCGGTATGGGATTTCCAGTTCGTCAAAAATCTCTTCGGTATTGGCCTGAAGTTCAGCATGTAACTCTTTTGCCTCCCCTAAATCATCTTTCCCAATTATTACCTGTTCAATTTTCCAAAATTCATGAAGACGGTATAAACCTTTTGTGTCTTTACCGTATGATCCCGCCTCACGCCGAAAACAGGGAGAGAATGCGACAAACTTTTTGGGCAAGTCTTTTTCGGCAAGCGTTTCATTTGCAAAATAGCTTGTAACAGCAACCTCGGCAGTGCCAGCTAAATATGAGTCTTCATCATTAAGTTCATAAACCTCACTTTTTCCCCAAGGGAATTGGCCTGACCCAAACAAAGAAAAACCTTTAACAATTGATGGAGCAATCAAAGGTATGTAGTCTTTAGCAATTAATTTTTGAAAAGCAAAACTGAGAATTGCAAAGTGAAGTTGGGCCAATTGCTTTTTCAAGAAATAACCCCTAAAACCTGATACTTTTGACCCTCTCTCAAAGTCGGCCAAATCATGGATTTTGCACAATTCAATATGCGACTTTGGCGCAAAGTCAAATTCAGGAATTATTCCCTTTTTATATAATTCAACGTTATCTTTCTCATCACGCCCTACTGGAACATCATCAAGTGGAACATTGGGAACCTGGCTTAATAATTTCTCAAGTTGAATGTCAATATCAGACAGTTCTGTTTCAAGACGCTGAATGTCATTTTTAAGCTGCTTGCCTTTCTCGATATTTTCTGAAGTCGGCTTAGTGGAAGCATTTTTGTTTCTTTTTTCCCGAAGGTGCTGGATTTTAGTCATCAACTCCCGCTTCTGCTCGTCAAGTGATAAAATTCCATCCAAATCAACATCTCTCCTCTTGTTTTTTGCAGCGGTTGCTACCTTCTCCCTATTATCCCTGATAAACTGAACATCTAACATAATTATTTAAAGCCCCAAGTCGTCGTGAATGCTTTTCATGGCGTCTAGGGTAATTTCAACAAAATCATTTAATTTAATTGCCAATTTTTCCTCGCACATTTTAATTTGGTCTCTGTCAACTGGAGCAGCAAAAGCCTTTTGGGGAAACTTTTTTATAACAGACTCTGCCGTAACCTGTTCTAATTTTCTGTCCGGACGAACTAACGCAACAGCAACTATAAATCCGGTTAACTCGTCACAGGTATATAGTGACCACTCCATTTTCGACTCAGGACCCCTAAAGCCATTGTGATGAAAATTGTGTGAAAGAATACACTCAATAAGTTCTTGATTGTTCTCACCAGTTTGTTTTATCCATTCAATAGTTTTAGACGTATGTTCTGATGGGTCGCTTTGTGTTTCTTCCCAATCGGCATCATGCAGAAGTCCTGCCATTCTCCAGATGACATCACCTTCTCCAAAATGTTTTGCCAGCGCCCCCATTATGGCTTCAACTGCCAGACAATGACGAATTAAATTTTTATTTTTAAGATGCTCATTAACAATAGCGAGGGCTTGATTTTGAGTAAGCTTGAGTTTGGATTTCTTGGTAGATTTTGGTATGGTTGTATTTTCTGGAATTTCTTTATAAATATCATTTTCGTTAATAGGCTTTTCCGGACGAAGTGTTGGGAATAAAATTACTTCCTTTATTGCCCAAGTATTGGTAAAAAACATAACTAATCGATCAATTCCTACTCCAATTCCACCTAAGGGGGGTAAACCATATTCCATAGCTGTCAAAAAGTCCTCATCCGCGTGCTGTGCTTCTTCAAAATCGATACGAGTCATTTTTTCATCCCGATTAAATCTTGACCTTTGGATTTCTGGGTCAGTAAGCTCACTCCATCCGTCACAGATTTCTCGCCCTCCAATGTATCCTTCAAATCTCTGCACCCACTCCGGATTATCAGGATGAGCCTTTGATAGGGGGCTGACATCAGCGGGATAGTCGATAATCCATGTAGGTGACACTAAAGTTTCAGGAATAGAATGTTCAAAGATTTTGAAAATAAGTTGTCCTTTTGTCTCTCCGCCCAAAAGTTCCATATTTTTTTTCTTGCAGTAGTCAAGAAGCTCTGCCTCAGTCATTTCTATTACGTCAAGTCCCAACTTATCTTTGATTATGTCAACCATTTTTATCCTTGGCCATTGCCCTGATAAATCGATTACGTGCTTATCAACTTTTATCTTGAGCCCTCCCGCTACTTCTTTTGCAACGTGCTTAAACATTCCCTCGGCCACATCCATCATACGTTGATAATCTGCATATGATTCATACCACTCAAGCATTGTAAATTCAGGATTATGTGTTCTATCTAATCCCTCATTACGAAATACCTTTCCAATCTCATACACCCTATCATATCCTCCGGCAATTAACCGTTTTAAATAAAGCTCTGGAGCAATCCGAAGATACATATTGGCATCCAGCGCGTTAAAGTAAGTCTTAAACGGCTTTGCGTTGGCTCCTCCGTATAAGTGTTGCAGTATTGGAGTCTCAACCTCTAAAAAACCTTGATTGTCAAGAAAACTCCTGACAGCACGGACAACCTTGGCACGAATACCAAATCTCTTTTTGACGTCATCATTAAGAAGAAGATCAAGATATCTCTGCCTAAACCGAGTCTCAACGTCGCGTATCCCATACCAGGAGTTAGGCAGGGGACGCAGTGATTTTGTCAATAATACGTAATCTGAAGGCATAATAGAAACCTCACCGGCAACAGTTTTTGTAACCTCCCCGACTACTCCAACAAAGTCTCCTATGTCAAGTAGGTCTAGATTGTCAAACTGCTCGTCTCCCAAAATATCTTTTTTGAAGAAGAGTTGGATTTTACCAGTTTCATCTTTAAGGTCAGCAAAAACTATATTCCCATGGGTTCTTAGAGAAAATATTTTCCCCGCAGTTTTTACACTCCGACCCAGCATTTCAAGCGTCTCAGAAACTGTCTGTTTTTTATCAAACGAAGGTGCGTATCCGCTGACGCCAAGTAATTGTAGCTTTTTAAGCTTATCCTGCCTTGCTTGAATTAATTGGTCTTCAGTTTTCATAATTTAATAATACTAAAAAACCCCGCGCTTATTTGGCGGGGTTGATGTTTAACAAAATCTCCCCGCCTGCTCAGGCTTTTTTTGAGGAGAATTTTGAAACTATGTTCTTTGTTGTCATTGATCTATTTTACGAAATATTTATTATTTTGTAAACCACGTTCCCGGAGGGGGTTGCAACCTGTACTTCATCTCCCTTTCCCTTGCCTAACACAGCTTTCCCGATAGGTGAGTTGGTAGATAATTTTTTGTTTTCAATATCGGCCTCAAGTTCGCCGACAATTTGGTATTCAAGCTTTTGACCATCTCTCTCGAGTATCACGGAATCACCTAGGCTTACAAAATTATTATTTGCATCCTTGGCAACGACCTCTGCATTTCTAAGCCTAAGCTCAATCCAAACTATTCTGCTGTCAATAAACCTTAAGGACTCTTTGGCTGATGTATATTCACTGTTTTCAGATAAGTCGCCCATTTCCCGAGCTTTTTGCAGGCGCGCAACAACTACGGGTCGCTTTACTTCACGAAGTTCCTTAAACTCACTGTTTAATTTATCAAACCCCTCTTGTGTGACTTTGAATTTTTTAGCTTTCATAATAAATGTTAATCGTTAGAAGTGAATTGTATCATACAAATTTAAGAGAACAACAAGAGAATTGTTGAAGCTATTGTGCTAAAATTAGGGCTGTAAGCGGCGCCTTCGTCTAGCGGTTTAGGACATCAGGTTCTCATCCTGAAGATCACGGGTTCGAATCCCGTAGGCGTCACATGCGTATGGGAAACAATATAATCCTGATAGGTTTTTTATTTATCATCTTAGGAATCCTTTTCAACGTTTTTGGTAAAGTAGGATTACCCACTCTTCCGGGTGATATCTTGATCAAAAAAGAAAACTTCACCTTTTATTTTCCAATTGTCAGTTCAATTATCATTAGTATTATTTTGACAATTCTCATAAATATCTTCTTAAGAAAGCGAGACTACTCTATTTCTCCCTTTAGCCATTTAAGGTATCTTGGAGTAACATGTGTGACAGGAATTGAGAAAATACAAGGAGTATTATCTGAATGTATTTTATGAATCTCGTCCTCAATTTCTTGATATTTTGACTCAATTGTTTTTATAAACAACACAACTTCTTTTGATTCGTCAATTTTCCCAGATTTTGGTGGCCAGAAAAACATGGGGAGAGTGTCAGGGAAAATATTAACGCAAGCACATAAACGCTTATTCATGAGATTCCTGCCAATTTTTTTTGCTTCGTCAATCGAAGGACAGGTTACATAAATCAAAAGCATCTCAGACATAGGAATATTTTACATTAATTTAAAAATTGCCTTAGCTAATTTTTCCGGATCATGCCTCAACAAACTCCGCTTTAGCATATCCCCTTTTTTATTCTTATATTGAGAATATGACAACAAATCTTCTCTGACTACTCGTCTGTCGGCTTTAAGATCATCAAGCACCGGGTCCTCCTTGTACTTCTGATAATATAAAACGGCTTTCTGGGGCAGCGTGGCGTTATTTACAATAATTTTGTTGACAGGTCTATTTAGATATTTTTCAATCTCGCTTACATGGCCAGTTAAAGTGAACCCATCAGTTTGACCAGATTTATTCATCAGGTTGGCTACAAAAATAATTTTTAGTTTTGAAAGTGCCTTTACAATTCCATGTGGTAAAAGGCAAGGGATGAGGCTCGTATATAAGTCTCCTGGGCCTATGACTACAAAATCAGAATTTTTTAATCTCTTAACAGCATTGGGATTTGCAATTGAAGGGGGTGTTAGCGACAAAGAGATAACTCTGCCAAAATGATTATCTTTATCTATTAAAGCTTCACCTTTTATGACTTTTCCTGATTCGTATTTTGCTTTAAGATTGGTTTTTTTAAAAGTGACAGGGAAGATACCACCTTTTACATTTAAGATTGTACTTGCTCTTTTAATAACTTCCCTATAATTTGGAGAAATTTTCTCCAGAACTGAGAGCAAAATATTACCAAAGTTGTGGCCGGCAAAATCTCCCTTGTCAAAACGGTAAAGGAATAATTCACGCCAAATTTCATCAGACTGTGAGAGAGCAACCAAACACTGCCTTAAGTCGCCTGGTGGCAGCACGCCGTATTGATCTCTCAACCTGCCCGTTGAGCCTCCCGAGTCTGTCATGGCAACAACCACTCCCAAATCAATTGGGTATTTTTTAAGACCAGTTAGTGTTATAAAGGTACCCGTACCACCGCCGATAACAGCAACCCTTTGTAATTGCATGCGTTTCATATTATATACTTAATTTAAACTATGAGGAAAATATATATTCTCTGGGGATTATTTCTTGTGTCCACGCTATTATTTGGAGCTTTTTTGGGCAAACTTGACTTTTTTGGATTTCTTGATGGGCGTCATGAGGTCAATTCTAGATTTTTGATTGGAGTACTTTTTACAAGTTATTCCCTTATTTTTACAACCGTATTGATTGATTTATCAAATGACAAAAATGAACACGCTATCTACGCCATATCAGCAGCCCTTTTTGTTGGTGTCTTTGCTCTATTCAACGGAAATATCCTGGCAGCCTTAGCGTCGGGAGTTCTTTTTATTATTTTTCTGTGGATTATATCACGTGAGGCAAGGAAACGGCTCGAATTTTACATACGCCTTGTCCCCTCTGAACTCTTCTTCCCCATTTTGAAGAAAGGTATTTTATTTATCGTTGGAATGTTTGCTGTCATTAACTTTTTCCATTCTCAAATTAGACTTGAAAGTGATACATTAATCAGCCCCGATTTAGTTAGAACTGTATCAAAACCATTTATCGTTGTTTTTAATAAACAACTGGAAAGTCAACTAAAAAGTCAGCTGGGCGATCAAGCAAAGTCAACGGAGAACTCAGCAGCCAAACGTCAAATTGTTGAATTTGTGTTGAAACAGACAATTCAATCAACATTAGGAAAACAGAGTGAAAATCTTGGGATCAACGCAAATGCCGTTCCAGTTGAGAAAGCAGTAATTTATGATAACGGAGCCATTGATGTTGCGCCAGTTATCAATTTAATGGCTGACGACATTTCCGTATCACTTAATGAAAGATTACAACCTTATTTCTTTATTGCCCCATTTGTTGTTGCTCTTGCCACGATAGTGATCTTCCAACCGCTTCTTTGGCCAATAGAAGTAATTGAGTCATATTTATCACGGCTTATATTTTTTATATTACTCAAGATAAGATTTGTAAACATCAAAAAAGAAACCCGTGAAGTTGAAAGATTATCCCTTTAAGAATTCATCCAAAGTTTGTTTGACTGATTCATAAGGAAGTGCTCCTTCAATAACTCTAGTTTTCCCGGTTGCCACGTTGTACAAGACCGTAGTTGGCGTTGCTCTTACTCCGGCCTTTGTGCCTTCTGCAAGCTGGTCTTTTACTTTTTGCTCGTATTTATTGCTGTCAAGACACTGTTGTAGCTTTGCTTTGTTAAGACCGTTTTTAGCTGCCAAGTCGCCCAAGCCCGAAAGTTCAAGTGATGGCATCGCTTCAAACACGGCGTCAGCAAACTTAAAGTAGGCAGTATTACCTCTCTGGTCAGCAGCGCATTCTACAGCTTCCGCAGCATCCTGAGCTTTTGGATGGAATGAAAGCGGAAAATTACGTACGACATGGGCTACGTTTTTATATTCTCCCAAAATCCGTTTTGGAGTTGGGTGGAATTGATTACAAAACGGACATTCATAATCAGTGTATTCAACCATAACAACTTTCGCATCTTTTGGACCTTGCCAGTGGTCTTTATTTGCGTCAGGTTTCACTATATCCATTGTTGTTGGTATTGTTGGCTCCGGAGGTTGGTTGGTATTTTGAGCTTGTTGAGTAGTTGTATTGGTACCTTTTTCGAGTGTTTGGACTTTATTCCAGAGGTATCCAACACCAAAAGCAGCAGCAATTAGTAAAACAACAAGAATGTTGCTCGTTGAAATAGGATTTTTATTGTTTTTCATAACAGACAAACTCTACAGTATGAGGCGTATCTTGTCAAGCTATAAAACTAGCGGGCTTAATTTACTATATTTTTCTGTCTATTGGAAGCCTGATTTAACAGTGCTGTTTTAAGCACGGCCTGAATATTATTGGCAAAAATAAATTTTAGATCTTTTTGAATAAACTGGGGAATATCTTCCAAGTCCTTCTTATTTTCAAAAGGTAAAATAATCGTTTTTATCCCAGCCCGATGGGCTGCAATAACCTTCTCTTTTACTCCGCCAATTTCCATGACTCGACCTCTTAAAGTAATTTCGCCAGTCATTCCAACTTCTCTATTAACCGGAACTTTACTTAAAGCTGAGACCATTGCCGTTGTGATTGCGACTCCCGCCGATGGACCGTCTTTAGGAACAGCGCCTTCCGGGACATGAATGTGGATATCAATATCTTTATAAAAGTTTTTCTCAAGCTCTAGTTCCTTATAGCGAGGACGAATATATGAAAGCGCTGCCTGACAAGACTCTTTCATAACATCTCCCAACTGCCCGGTTAATGTTAAGTTTCCTTTTCCTGGCATCACTGCCACTTCGATAAATAATATATCCCCTCCCGCTTGTGTCCAGGCAAGTCCGGTTGAGATGCCAATTGCATTTTGCTCCTCAATCATTTGAGACGAATATTTATAAGCTCCCAAATATTTATGAATGTCTGATGATTTGATGTTTTTTGAACGCAACGATTTCTCAACAACCTGACGAGCCAGTTTTCTATAGATTGTTGCAACTTGACGTTCTAATTCTCTGACCCCTGCTTCTCGAGTATAACGTTGGATAATCAATTTTAAGGCATCGTCGGTTAAATTAATATTTTTTTTCTCAAGTCCATGAACTTCCAGCTGTTTCTTCAAAAGATAATTTTTGGCGATATTAAACTTTTCATCTTCCGTATATCCGGCGAAATTAATTATTTCAAGCCTGTCTCTTAGTGCATTTGGAATTGTGTCTAACATATTGGCCGTTGTGATAAACATCACATCAGACAAATCAAACGATACTTCAAGATAATGGTCGCCAAAGGCGAAATTTTGCTCCGGGTCAAGCGCTTCCAAAAGAGCGCTTGACGGGTCACCACGATAGTCATGGCCTATTTTGTCAATCTCGTCAAGCATAAATATTGGATTTCTTGTTTTAGCCTGTTTTATCCCTTGAATAATACGTCCCGGCATTGCTCCAACATATGTTCTTCTGTGCCCCCTAATTTCTGCCTCGTCTCGAATACCACCCAAAGACAATTTGACAAATTCCCGTCCTAGGGCTCGGCTGATGGAGCGACCCAATGAAGTTTTACCAACTCCAGGAGGTCCAACAAAGCAAAGAATGGTCGGCTGCTTAATTTTCCGAGGTTCCTTACTGCCTTTTTTGTGATCTTCTTTATATCCATTTTGTTTTTTAAGTTTTAAAACCGCCAGATGTTCAATAATTCTCTCCTTAACTTTTTTAAGACCATAATGGTCTTTATTAAGAACGTCCTCGGCTCGTTTTATATCAACCTCACTTTTATCCTCAATATTCCAGGGCAAATCAGCTAACCATTCTAAATAGGTTCTAATATATGAGGACTCAGGATTGTACTGCGACATACGAGCTAATCTCTCAAGTTCTTTCATCGCTTTTTCCTCAGCGACATCTGACATTTTAGCCTTCTTAAGTTTGCGCCGTAGATCTTCAATTTCTCTATCCTCCTCAGTTGCGACTTCTCCTCCCAGCTCTTGCTCGATAGTTTTTAGCTTTTCCCTTAAAACGGCATCTTTCATACCTTTTTCAAATTTCTTTTGAGTTTTCATGTGGATATTTTTTTCAAGCTCTAAGACGTGAACCTCACGGGATACATATTCTGAAAGAAGTTTTAGACGATTTGTAAGATCAAGCTCTTCGACCAAAAGCTGGCGCTCGTTTGGTTTAACATCAACAATCATTGACACCTGTTCAACAAATTGAGCAGTGGTTGCCCCGTTCATGATGTTCATTAAAAAAACAACATCAACGCCTTTCCCTAAGTTAATTGCCTTCTTGAGTTCTCTATTAATATGTTGAACTAAAGCATTAGTCTCATCAGTTTCATTATTAAGCTCAACGAGTTCGCTCACCTGAACATTAAAATATGGAGTTTCCTGTAAATAGGATTCAATCCTTACTCGTGATATTCCATGAAGTAAAACCGTCACCTCAGATCTCTCAGCATCAAAAATTTTGTTAATTGATGCTACAACACCAACCGGATAGAAGTCTCTGGCAGTTGGATTTTCTATTTTAGAATCCTTTTGCATAACCAAAACAATCTTATTATCCCTTACTTGAGCTGCTTTCATAGCTTGAATGCTTTTTTCTCTTCCAAAAAGGAGAGCATTTTCTGTTGTTGGGAATATTATGCCGTCACGAAGCGGAATTAATGGGTAAGCAGACTTGTCCGACACTCTTTTTAAGATATCCATTGTTTTAGCAGTATATCAATGCCACTGCTAATTGTCAAGAGTCATAACAACATGAGTGTTCATTTTGGGTAGATTCTTTTGTCGTTTTCATCTTCAATTATTATTGCTGCTGTGGGACATCCACGAGCCGAGTCAACTATCGTCTCAATTGACTCGTTATCACAACTGTCAAGAAATATCGCCTTGGCGTCTTTATCAAGTTTATATGCACGAGGCGCAATAGCCAGACAAGTTGCTGCCCCGATACACAAGTCCCTTTCAATCCACACCTTATATTTACCAATCTTTACCGGACCAGATGGATTTTTCGGATCTTTTAGTTTCATGTTATTTAATAACCGATTGAATTCCCTCAAGAGGCAAAAGCGCACATTTTAGCCGATTTGGAGAAAGATCAATTCCAAGAAGATCAAGCACGAAGTCTTTATCAAGTTCATCTATTTTTCCAACACTTTTACCAATTATAAAGTCAGTTAGAAGTGAAGCTGAGGCGATTGAGATGGCACATCCTACCCCAACGTATGAAATATTAACAATAAGATTTTTTTTGATATCGGCATAGAAAGTTAACTCGTCCCCACATAAAACGTTTTTAACATTGTGAACTTTTGGATTGCCTTTTAACTGTCCATAATGGCGAGGATTTTTATATTCATGTAAAATTATTTCCTGATAAATCGACATGTTATGAAAATAATTTTTTAACCTGTTGAAGCGATTCTATTAGCTTGTTGACATCTTGTTTTGTGTTATAGATATAAAAGCTGGCCCTTGCGGATGCTGGAACGTTTAACCGCTCATGAAGTGGCATGGCGCAGTGATGCCCTGCCCGAAGCGCGACATTAAAGTCTGAGGCAACTTGAGCAACATCATGCGGATGAACATTTCTCATACAGAAAGAAACTATTCCTATTTTGAGTGATTTAGAATTTTCTCCTAAAATCGTTACAAAATCTCCTAAATTTTCTTTAATAGATCTTACTGTGTATTTGTAAAGTTCCTCTTCATGTTTATAAATATCTTCAAAATCAAAAGTCTGGACAAATTTTATACTTGCACCCATTGCAATGGCGCTGGCAATCGGTGGAGTTCCTGCCTCAAATTTATATGGGGAGTGTTTAAACAACGTTTCTCCTATTGAAACTTTTTCAATCATGTCACCTCCGTAAAGAAATGGGGGAAGCTCCTCAAGCCGACTCTTTTTACCCCATAAAACTCCAACTCCGGTTGGTCCGACTATTTTGTGTCCGGAGAAAGCAATAAAATCCGCATCCAGTGTTTTCACGTCAATCTTAAGGTGGGCTACTGCTTGCGCGCCGTCAATAACAATAATAATTTCGTTGTTGATACGCCTGATTGCATCAACGATTTTTTTAATCGGGTTAATAATTCCTAAAACATTAGAAACATAAGTTAGGCAAACTATCTTGGTATTTTTAGAGATATACTCCTCTATTTTTTCAAAATTGTCGCCTAAATCAAGATCGCCATCATTTGTAATATCAATAATCTTAAACTGGACACCTTTTTGTTTTGCTATCTGCTGCCAGGGAACAAAGTTGGCATGGTGCTCCATAACGCTTACCACAACTTCGTCGTTTGTTGATAAGTTGTTGACAAGCGAGTAAGCAAGCAGATTAAGAGACTCTGTTGTGCTTTTTGTAAAAATTACTTCATCAGTGTCAGCTCCAATAAATTTAGCAACAATTTCCCGACTATTTTCGTATTCCTCACTTGCTGTATCTGCGATTTTATAGATCCCTCTGTGGATATTTGAGGGATAGACGCTGTAATATTCAACTATTTTATCAATAACAGATTGGGGTTTCAGTTGAGTAGCTGAGGAGTCCAGATAAATTATCTCCGGATTATTCTTGAAAACCGGAAAGTCGACTTTAATTTTAAACGGATCTAGTTGAGAACTCATTAAGAACGATCTCTAAACTTTTTAAACACTCCATTTTACTCTTTTTAGCTTGCATTTCCCAGCCCAAATTATTAATTCTGTTAAAGATATCTTCAATAAATCCTGTCAATAATAATTTTTTTGCGGTATTTTCGTCTAATCCCCTCAAGTTTAAAAAATCTATTGAATCATTAGACAACTTTCCGGTTGTTGACCCATGGGTGCAGGCAACATCATCCGCCTCAATCTCCAAATATGGCCGAGAATCAACAAAAACATTTCTCGACATCAAAATATTTTGGTTTTTCTGGTAGGCGTTAGATTGTTGAGCTTTTTTGTCAATTTTAATTAATCCTTCATAGTAGAACTTTGATTGATCAAAAAAAACTCCCTTAATCAATAAATCAGAAACGTTTTTACCTTTTTTATGATGTTGAATGGTATTTAGTCTAAATTCATTTTCATCTGAGCCTATATAAATGCCAAGAATAAAAACAGTCGCTGATTCGTGATTAATATCAACAATGAGATGACCTGAGAAATTAAACAATAAGATGCAATACTGCTCTCCCTTGTTACAAGTTATATGTTGCAATGGTTTACTTAACTTTTGAAAAGTAATAAAGTTCATAACTTTTACCCCACACTTCCTGACATTTCAAGTTGCATGAGTCGGTTTAACTCAATTGAATACTCAAGAGGAATCTCGCGTGTTACCGGCTCGATAAATCCGTTAACCAACATTCCCTCACCCTCTCCTTTACTAATTCCACGGCTTGAGAGATAAAATAATTTCTCCTCTCCTAATTTCTCGACCGTTGCCTCATGTTGGACCTCTGTCTCTTGGTTTTTAACTTTCATTGTGGGATATGTGTCAGATCTTGATTTCTCGTCCATGAGTAGTGCATCACAGGACACAAATACTTTAGAATTTGACGCCGAGGGATGGACCATGATAAGTCCTCGGTATGAAGTTCTACCTCCATTATTTGAAATTGATTTTGAAACGATACGGCTTGATGTGTTGGGTGCTAAGTGAAGCATCTTAGCTCCAGCATCTTGATGTTGCATTCTGCTGGCATAAGCTATTGATAAAACTTCTCCCCGCGCCCCCTCCCCCATTAAGTAAACTGACGGATATTTCATTGTTACTTTTGATCCAATATTACAATCAATCCATTCCATAATGGCCTTTTCATCAGCTCGTGCCCGTTTTGTTACTAGGTTGTAGACATTATTACTCCAATTCTGAACAGTTGTGTATCTAACCCGTGCGTTTTTGTGAACATATATCTCAACAACCGCACTATGCAGAGAGTCAGTTGTATAGATTGGGGCGGTGCATCCCTCCACATACGTAACTGATGCGCCCTCCTCAGCAATAATTAAAGTACGCTCAAATTGGCCAAAATTGGCCGAGTTAATTCTGAAATACGCCTGAAGAGGGAGTTTTACTTCAACTCCAGAGGGCACATAAACGAAAGATCCTCCGGACCAAACTGCGCTGTTTAAAGCTGCAAATTTGTTGTCATGGGGTGGAATCAATTTTCCAAAATACTCTTTTACTATTTTCGGATGCAACCGCAATCCCGAGTCCATATCACAAAACAAAACCCCTTGCTTGGATAATTCTTTTTGGACACTTTCATAGACCACTTCACTGTCATATTGAGCCGAGACTCCGCTTAGGAACTTTTTTTCTGCTTCCGGCACCCCAATTTTGTCATAAGTTTGTCTAATCTCTTTAGGCAAATCCTCCCAGGATGTTCCCTGTTTATCTGTCGGGCGGGCATAGTAAGTGATAGCGTCAAAGTTAATTTTCGACAGATCAGCTCCCCACGAAGGCATTTTCTTTTGATAGAAAATGTTAAGGCTCTTCAAACGAAATTCAAGCATCCATTTTGGTTCCTTTTTAATATGGGAAATTTCTCTAACTACATTACTAGAAAGTCCTTTTTGAGTTCTAAATATTGAAGTGTCTGGCATCGAAAATCCATATTTATAGTCAAAATTAAGTGGGCTTTGTTGTGTTTGTTTCATTATGAAATAATATTCTTATTTTTGATTTTTCAATTTTATTTTTTCATTTAGCTACCATATCCATGTTTTTCTATGTGATTTGCCAGTGTCATATTCCCAGTTTTTTCAATAGTCCCATTCCTAAGAATCAACACAACATCTGGCCTAAGATATTTCAGCAGCCGGTTGTAATGAGTGATTAAGATAAACGTTTTATTCTTGTTGTGCATCAACTTGATAAACTTGGCAATTGTCTTTAATGCGTCAATATCAACCCCCGTATCGATCTCATCAAAAATAATCAGTGTTGGATCTAAAATCACCGCCTGTAAAACTTCCATCTTTTTGCGCTCACCTCCTGAAAATCCTTCATTTAATGAGCGATTTAGAAGTATCTCGGGAACTTTTAGTTTTTCAGCATATTTTTTAACTTCGCTTCTTATTACAACAGGATCTTTTTTGCCCTGCATACTATATCTCATAAGTTGATAAATGGTCACGCCAGAGAGAGACGGAGGAGATTGGAAAGTCATAAATATTCCCTTTTGAACTCTTTTTTCAGGTTCAAGATCGGTGATATTCTCTTTATTAAAGTAAATTGTGCCATGCCTGATAGCATATGCCGGGTGTCCGGCTATTACTGACGCCAGCGTTGACTTGCCAGACCCATTTGGTCCCATAACAGCATAGATTTTACCCTTCTCAAAATTAAATGAGATTTTTTTAAGAATAGTTTTATCTGCGACACTGGCAGTTAGATTATTAAGACGTAACATTGTTGTGTATAGTTTAGCTAGAGCACTGAACAATTGCAATTGTGTAAGCCATAATTTAGGGTACAATTGTAGTGCAATATGAATGATTTATTGGAGACTTCAAGGAATTCTTGGTCTCGATTGTCTGATCATTTCTCTGATTACATCAAGGTCTACATAGTTACTTTAGGTTTATTTGCTGGGTTCGGGTTGCTCTTTACAGGAGTTGCGCTTGGATTTTTTATCATAGCTAAAAATGTTCAAATTGCGTTACTTTATGTTCTGGTTATACCTTTGCTGGTTGCGTTCATTTTTGCTTTTGTTTATTTATCAACATGGTGCGGGTTGGTAACGATTGACAGTATTATTGGCCATATTGGCATTCCCCTCAAAAAAAGATTTAATGCCATTCGTCCAATTGTTATGGGATTTGTTTGGTTTAACGTTTTATTTGGACTGTTTATGTTGGGCCTTTTCATATTTGGGATTCTGTCTTTAGGAGTTGTTTTTTTATTCTGGATAGTTACATCAAGTTTCGCAGCTTTCGTATATTTGCAACATCAACCAAAAGGTTTGTGTAGTCTTTGGATAAGTAAGCAAATGATAAGGGGACAGTTCTTTAAGATTCTAGGGTATTTTGTTCTAATTTACGGAGTTATCTTTTCAATAGACGTCATACTTCTTCGATCCGATCATATTATTACTAATATCACTTCGTGGCTGATGAATTTCATAGCAGCGCCCTACTTTATTGCATTGAAATATGAAATTTATAAACATCTTGAATACCCTAAGAAAATCGAAGTTCCTGAAAAGTGGGTAATAGCTTCAAAGGTTGGATTTGTGATATTGATTATTAGTGGATTTTTACTATTTAAGAATTTAGTTCAGTCAATGCCATCAAGTACAGACTTCCTGAAATTTTTTCCGAAGGACTTGTTTAATAACTTACCTTAGCAAAAGAAGTCCCATTTTTTCTTTTACTTCCCGGACGGTTTTGGACGCAATATCACGAGCTTTCTCCGCACCTTCTTTAATAACCTTGTCAACATAAGGAATATTACTCTCAATTTCATGTCGCTTTGTTTGGATTGGTTTAAGTTCTTTATAAATAGCGTCGCTTAATGCATCTTTAAGTTCAACAAACTTTAATGTCTGATCATCGTAGGCTTTTTTAAACTGCGCGCATTCATTTTGAGCTAGCAGTTCTAGCAAAACAAACAGCGTTTTAACTGACGGGGACATTTCTCCGCCGGCAACTGTTGCTGTTGGTACACTCCTAATCTTTTTTCGAATTGTGTCAAGATCATCAGTAAGAGCGATATACGAACCCTCTACTGACTTGCTCATTTTGCCCTCGCCGGTAAGAGAAGGGATGTATTGTCCCTTCGTGATAAAACGCTGAGGCTCAGGAAAATCCATTCCATAATCAGCATTAAATCGACGCGCCACTTCACGAGCAATCTCCATGTGTGGCTCTTGATCTAAGCCAACGGGAACATCTGTTGCTTTATACAAAAGAATATCTGAAGTCATCAACATTGGGTAATTTAACATCGCCATAGTCACGTGCTGGGGATATTGTTTTACTTTTTCTTTGTATGTTGGCAGATGACTGCAACGGGCAACGGTTGACATCATTGCACAAAAAAATGCAAACTCAGCATGTTGTGTCACGTGAGATTGCACAAAAAGTGCTGATTTGTCAGGATCAATTCCGCAGGCCAAATAATCAATAATGACGCTGCGTGTGGTATGCTGTAACAACACCTTATCATAAGGTGTTGTCATGGCGTGCAAGTCCACCACGCAATAGAGACACTCATGATCGCTCGTCTCCTGAAGAGCAGTCATCCCCTTAGCGCTTCCTAAGTAATTTCCCAAATGCAACTTCCCTGTTGCCCGCATCCCGTTTAAAACTCTTTTTTTCATGATTCTCATTATACATCAAAGAAAACCCTGAAGTAGTTAAGTAATTTGGTATAATTTTTATATGCCTGAGTATCTATTAATTTTGCTCCTACTTTTAACAGTCACAATATTCATCCATAAAAGAAACAATCTAAAACTTTTTAAATCCTCAAAGCACATGTTTATAATATACCTCATCCCAATAGTTGTTGGAATAGCTTGGGACCAGTTTGCAATTTACCGGGGCCATTGGACATTTGGGAAAGAGTTTTTATTGGGAATATATATTGGATACATGCCCATTGAGGAATTTTTATTTATGATCGTCTGTCTTTACTTTGGCCTAACATTTTACAAACTTATCGAGAACTTGATTAGAAAATAAAAGGTATATAATCGCATTTATGCAAATTCCTTATTTAACTAAAAACGAGATTGAAAATAAGCGTGTTTTATTAAGAACTGATTACAACGTTAGTTTGAACTTACATCATCACATTTCAAACACAGAGCGTATTCAACAAAGCCTGCCAACGATAAAATATCTGCTGAAAGGAAACAATAGGATTCGCATTATTTCTCATCTAGGTCGTCCTGAAGGTAAAGATGATACCCTTTCCTTAAAGATTGTTGTTGGGACTCTTGAACAATTATTGCCTGACAATGAGATAATTTTTGCTAAAGATTTTTTTTCCGAGCAAACCACGATTCAGCTTAATAACCAAACTCCTTCCCAAATTGTTTTATTTGAAAACGTTAGGTTTGAAAAAGGTGAGATCGAGAATGATGAAAGTTTTTCAAAAATGTTAAGCTCGCTTGGCCAAGTTTTTGTAAATAATGCCTTTGCATGCAGTCACCGCAACCATGCTTCAATTGTTAGCTTACCAAAATTCCTCCTCTCGTTTATAGGGCTCCAATTTGAGAAGGAGATAGAAATGCTAAGAAAAATAACAATTAACCCCAATCGTCCATTTGTTGCAATAATTGGCGGGTCCAAGACCGACAAAATCAACCTCCTAGAAAAACTTTCCTTACTTTGTGATGACATGCTGATCGGAGGGAAATTTATTGAGTTTTTAAACAATAATCCTGAAGAAAAAAACTCGCTTGAAAAAAATACTAATTTAGTAATGTCTGTTGACTTTAAATATCACAAAAAATATATTGCCGATATTGGAGAAAAAACAATTTTACTTTTTCGAAAATATATTGAAAAAGCAAAAACTATTTTCTGGAATGGTCCAATGGGAATAGTTGAAAATGATAAGTTCCAGCAAGGAACAAGGGAAGTTTTAAACTTAATTTCTTCAAATAAGGCTGCTTATTCTGTTGTTGGCGGGGGAGATACAATAACTGCAATTGCAAAAGACAGCCATATTCATAACATTTCTTATGTTTCAACATCGGGCGGAGCATTGATTGAATATATAGAGACAGGCACATTACCGGGAATTAAAGCTATCTCCGCGAGCTTTAATTATAATATTTGAAGATTTTGTTGCTTCCTGAGTACAGTCAAGACAAACCATAGCGCCGAGCTTATCAACAATAACTGTTTTCTCCTGAAAATCAACATCCGGGTCATCGGGTTTAGTCAAAAGTCCGGTAGTTTTATTCACCGGCACTTTTTCTCGTTTTACATCAACGCCAGTATCGTTCTCTGTCCCTTTGATATAGTATTCAAACCGTGTCTGACAACCGGGCTGATCTCCCGTTTGTGTGTTTGGTTGATCGGCAGGATGTGCCGACTGGTAGATACATCTACTTATGCCAATTACCCCGTCAGGCTGGCGCATTTTTAAATCAGGTTGATTTTCAAGTAGTTTTGTCATGATTCGATTCCAAATTGGGGCAGCACCGGTGATCCCTGACGCCAGATATGACATTGGCGTATTATCGTTGTTTCCTACCCAAACTGCCACTAAAAAATTTGGCGTATATCCTATCGTCCAGTTATCTTTAAGGTCATTTGTGGTTCCGGTTTTAACCGATACCATTTTTTTCTTGACAACTAAGTTGGACGATGCTCCAAACGCAGGCGTTCGGGCGCTATTATCGGACAAAATATTTGATATCAAAAATGCGGTTTCTTTTGAAATTGCTCGTTTCCCATTAATTTTTAAAACTTTTGGATATTTAATAGGCTTTAAAATATCCTTGACGAAATTCGGATCTTTATACTGATAAATAACTTTTCCATTTTTGTCCTCGATTTTCAAAATTGAAACAAGTGGTTTTGGCGTGCCTTCATTTGAAAATGATGAAAAAGCTTCTGCCATATCGACCATTCTCACTTCTCCACCTCCTAAAGTTAGCGATAGTCCATAACGAGTTGGGTCAATTAATGTAGATAGTCCGAATTTACCTGATGATGACGCGACAAAGTCCTCAACAGTATTTAGAGCTAACATTTTAACCGCTGGAATATTATATGAACTTGCAAGTGCACTCCTAAGTGAAACTGGTCCGTGATATTTGCCGTCATAATTGACCGGACAGTATGGTTTGGGTTGTCCCGCAACAATAAAACATGACGGAGCATCTAAAAATACTGTCCCGGGGCTAACCAATTTTCTGTCAATCCCAATTGCGTAGTTAATTGGTTTAATAGATGATCCCGGTTGGCGAGATGCAAGCGTTACATTGAATGATCCTGATGGGGAAGAAAAAAAATCGTATGACCCAATCATTGCCAAAATTTCTCCCGTTGGGGGGCGTGTAATAAGTGCTGCGCCATTGCCAATTCGAAGCCTTTTCACCTGTTTGATTTCATCTTTTAATATTGCTTCGGCCGACGCATGAGTCGGGTAGTCGAGGGTTGTTGTGATTTTTAATCCTCCCTCTTCAACAAGTTGTGGAGAGTATTGTTTCTCTAAAATCGAGCGGATGTAAAAGACAAAATGAGGAGCCTTGATTGATTTTTCTGATGGTGTAATTTCAAGTTTTTTCTTTTGGGCTTCTTTACGTTGTTTCTCAGTAATGTATCCTAAATCTTTCATTCGTTTTAAAACTTCTGTCTGACGTCTTTTAGCCCTTTCAAAGTTGGTAATTGGGGAGTAATTTGAAGGAGCTCGAGGTAAGCCGGCAAGAAGAGCTGCTTCATGAATTTTTAGATTTTTTGCGTCCTTACCAAAAAAGGTTTGAGATGCTTCTTGTATCCCATACGTTACGCCTCCATACGGAACTTGATTCATATATAACTCTAATATTTCCTTCTTGGTTAGAATTTGCTCAGTCCACAACGCCAAGATTACTTCTTTAATTTTTCTCTGAATAGTACGCTCCGGATAGAGAAGCGCTGATTTAACCAATTGCTGTGTTATTGTTGATCCTCCCTGAAATCCTTTTTTTAAAATGAATGTGTCTTTTGCAGCTCGAAGCATTCCTCCGATGATTGAGATTCCCCCATGCTTGAAAAAGTCAGCATCTTCAATGGCAATAGTTGATTGCCAAACATAATCGGGCAAACTATTTAAACGAACTGGCGTGCGGTTCTGTTTTTTGTAAATTTCATACAAAAGCTCACCGTTGCGATCATATATTTTGGAAGATATTGGAATTACTTTGTAATCCTTTAGCCCTCGAGGATTGGGTAGTCCTTTAAGAATAAATTTATAAAAGAAAATAAGGGCTATAATACCGGCAATACCAAGGACTATCAGTTGTACTTTAATAAATTTGCTTTTGCGAAATTTATTCAGATTCCGTAGCAAGCCCGATTTAGAAACATTTTCAACTTTAACGGGGAAATCTTCTCTTGGTAGTTGAGTTTCCTTGGATTTAGCTGGCATATAATCTAAAGGTTGACGATCCAATTTTTTTTACATTGTCAATTTTTATTTTACCAATAGCATCCGTATTAATCACATGAGGGCCTCCGCAGAATTCTTTGGAATAGGCAACGTCTGGTTGTTCTGCTGACCCACCGATGCAATAAATACTGACCGTATCGGCATATTTCTCCCTAAAAAATGATAGTGCTCCTAATTTCTCAGCTTCACTTTTAGGAAGTGCTAAATTGTAGACGGGAAGTTTTTCACTAATCTTTTCATTGACAATGTTTTGAACTTCTTGTATTTCCTCATCTGTTGGTTTGAAAGATGATTGAAAGTCAAATCTTAAGCGCTCGCCGGTAATGTTTGATCCTTCCTGTCGAACACCCGCACCTAAAACATCACGTAGCGCCTGATGTATCAAATGAGTTGCGGTGTGGTATATCACCACTTGTTCAGATTGATCAGCAAGACCCCCCTTAAAAAACCCTATGGACGCTTTCTTGGATAGTTTTTTATGTGTTTGATTCATCTGGTGAAAGGTATTAGTATCAAGCGTTACCCCTCTTTGTGCGGTTAACTCTTGTGTAACCTCAAGCGGAAAACCATATGTTTGATATAGATTAAATGCTTGCTCAGATAATTGATCATTATTGAGCTTATTAAAATATTTCAAGCCTCGTCTCAACGTTTCATCAAATCGTTCAATTTCGTCTTGAATAGTTTTTGAGATAGTTCCATTATCTTGTTCGGAAAGATCGTATAGACCGTCATATATTGTAAGTATACTTTTCACAAGCGGCTTAATATCTGGTTTCATAGAACACCCCAAGATGTTCATCTTCACTAAACTTCTCCTAATAAGTCTTCGAAGTACGTATCCTTGTTCCTTATTTGATGGAGTAATGCCCGCCTTGCAAATCATAACCGAGGCTTTTATATGATCTGCGATTACTTGAAATTCAGATTTTTGTGATTCGTATTTTTTATTAGCCAACTCTTCAAGAGAGGTAATTATTTGTGAAAAGAGATCTGTCGTAAACAGATCGGGATTATTTTGTATAGCCGCCATAATGCGATCAAATCCTCCACCAAAGTCAACGTTTTTTTGTGGAAGTAGTTGGAGAGAATTATTACTCTTTTTATATTCGACAAACACACTATTTGCTATTTCCACATAGTGTCCACATTCACAATTTGGGTGACAGACTGAGCCAAATCGCGGTGTATGAAGTACAGTATCAAATTCAAAAAATAATTCACTGCTTGGACCGCCAACCTCACCCTCTGGCATTGATTCGGGAGGTCCTGATCTTGACCACCAGTTTTTTTTAACATCATACTCTCTAATATGTGAAGGGGCGACTCCAAGTTTTTTCCATAAAGTTTCTGATTCTATGTCTTTGGGTATTTCTTTATTGCCCTCAAAAATTGTCACATATAACTTTTCCTTTGGAAGTGATAATACTTCTGTAAAAAAGGTCCAATACCATTCAATTTGTTCTTTCTTAAAGTAATCACCAAGCGACCAATTTCCCATCATTTCAAAAAAAGTAGTATGACGACCGTCTCCTACTTCATCAATATCAACACTTCGAAAACAAGGTTGTATGTCAATAAGTCGAGTTCCCATAGGATGCTTTGCTCCAAGAAGATTTGAAATTAATGGTTGCATTCCTGCTGAGGTAAAGAGGGTAGTTGGATCATTATAAAGGACAAGTGACGATGGTTCTATCTGTACATGATCTCTTTTTTTAAAAAAATCGATATAACTTTTTCTTAGTTCCCTATGGGTCATCATAGCAACTATTGTATCACACCAGAACAAACCATGACCTCAATTTGACAATGATATTACGCTTGAGTATCATTGACAAAGTCATTTTCAAATCAATGAAAAGAGAAACACTTATTGCAACAACCCTTGGTGTCACAACTGGAATAATTATTGCTATTTTGATCATTTTTAATACTCAAAAAAATGGAAATCAACAGCTTAATACATTTCGGTCTATCATAGTAACCCCCCAAATTACCTTTGAACCCAAAAAAAACGAACCTCTGCTAATAACAGGACCTAAAAACGGCGCAACAACAAGTGATAATGAGATAACTATTACCGGAAAAGCCCCAAGAGGTTCCCTTATTGTTTTCCAAAGTGCAACCAATGAGGTGGTTGAGAAAACAAAGTCATCACAGTTTAGTGCGTCATTTAAGCTTGAACCGGGAGAAAATGTGATACGAGTTGTTCAATATTTGGGGAAAACAACTGAATCTAGGGAGTTAACTATTTATAAACTATCTGATTGACATGAAACGTACGCTATTCTTTTTTATATCTATTCTGGTTTTTATTAGACTTAGTAATATCACGTTTGCTCAAGAAGTATCAATGACTCCAATACCAACTAAATCCTCACCTGAAAATAATCTGCTCAACGATCAGATACGGCGTCTTAAAGAGAAAATTGCCACAAAAGTTGCTGAAATTTCAAAAAACAGCAAACAAGTAGTTGCCGGCAGCGTGCAGACAGTTGACGAGACAGGTTTTACGGTAGTGAGCGAGGATAAGACTATTAAGATTCTCGTTGATAGTGAGGTAACAGTTTATAAAAATATTGTTTCCGATAAAAAAATTACTTTAAAAAATCTGAAAAAGAGTAATTACGTAGTTATAACGGGGGTTATGTTAAATAATGAATTTTCAGCAGAAATAGTATATCTTCAACCTCGATATGAACTTCTTGCTGGCCAGATTAATAATGTTGAGAAAAAAGGTTATTTCATTGAAGTTACGACACTTGACCAAGAAACAATAACCGTTGATATCGAACAATCAACAATTCAGAAAATGGTTAGTACAACAGACTTCTCAGTTGGAAAATCCGGCTTTGCTAATTATAAAATTGGCGATTATATTCAGTTGGTAATTCCAAAAAGAGAGAAAGATGCAATAAGAGCGTCAGCAATCCGTACCCTAATTATTGGGGGCTTATAGTGGGAGAGTTGAGTTGCTGAGGTTGACAATTAACAGTTTCTTCCGTCCCTTTTATGAAAAATTCGGGACGATTATAAAAGCATTTTTTCTCAACAACAGAATCTGGTACGTAAAAACCTTCTTTCGGGACAAACTCATTACTTAAGTCATACCCAAGAATGTAGGTCATAACTCTTCTCCAGATTGGAGCAGCACCGGTAACGCCCGATGTTAACTGAGGATCCATTGGAGAATTGTCGTTGTTTCCCACCCACACTGCAGCCAAAAGTGAACGAGTATATCCAATAGTCAGATTGTCCCGTTTGCTATTGGTCGTGCCGGTTTTAACTGCAACGGTATGGTCTGATATCTCAAGCTGGGAGTTTGTGCCAAAAGCATTCTCCCTAGCTTTATTATCAGACAGAATGTTTGAAATGATAAAGGCAACCGAGTCGGGTAGCACATTTTTGGATCTTGTATCAACTTTTGACTGATAAAGTTGCCTTCCCTGAAAATCAACGACATTAATAACAGGATCAAGTTCAACTCTTTTACCATAATTAGCAAACACTCCATAAGCTACTGCCATATCGACCAGTTTTACTTCTCCTCCTCCCAGTGTAATTGATAATCCGTAACGTTTGGGATTTGTTAGAGTTGACAGCCCCATACTCGCTGCATAATTAACGAAATTTGCTACCCCAAGTGTATTTAACACTTTAACTGCTGGAATATTATATGAATTTGCAAGAGCGTATCTAAGAGGTACTTTCCCATGGTAGCGTCCGTCATAATTAACCGGCTTATAAAGCGGTGAACCGGGAGTGTTAAAAACAACCGGACCATCCTCAATTATCGATGAGGCCGTGTAGCCCCTCTGAAGAGCCAGAGAATACATTATTGGTTTAATTGATGACCCCGGCTGACGATTGGCAGTTGTTACATTATATGAACCATAAGGCTCTTTAAAATAATCTCTTGATCCAACCATAGTTAAAATTTCTCCTGTCTCAGGTTGAGTGATGACAACTCCTCCATTTGTCACGTTAAGACTTAACAAGCTATCAAGCTCTTCCTTTAAAATTTCTTCCACTTTACTTTGTAAATCAAGATCGAGTGTGGTTGTAACCCTTAAACCCCCTTCCTCAATCATTCTCGTGCCAAACAATTTTTCAAGATAAGATCTGACAAAAAAAACAAAATGGGGGGCTTTGATAAAAGTATTTGGATCCTTAACATTAATAACTTCTTGTCGGGATAGATCGTATTGTGAGTTGCTAATATAACCTGTTTTTGACATGGCTTTTAATACTTCATTTCGCCGTCTTAGCGCTAATTTGGGGTCCGTGTAAGGTGAATAACTCGATGGAGCTTGGGGAAGACCAGCTAAAAAAGCTGCTTGCGCAATTGACAAACTTGAGGCTGATTTTCCAAAGAAAGTTTGTGAGGCAGCTTCAATCCCATATGAGGCCCCACCATAAGGAACTTGGTTTAAGTACATTTCAAGAATCTGCTTTTTTGAATAGACAGTTTCTGCCCAAAGAGCCAAGATTATTTCTTTTGCTTTTCGGTTAATGGTACGCTCGGGAGTTAAGAGAGCAGTTTTAATAAGCTGTTGAGTGATTGTTGACCCTCCTTGAATATGACCAGTCTTTATTGAGTCGGCTGCTGCCCTTAAGATTCCATTAACTATCGATATTCCGTTGTGTGAAAAGAAATTTTTGTCTTCAATCGCGATTGTAGACTGCCAAACATAGTCTGGCAATTGTTTTATTTTTATTGGAGTACGATTCTGATCACTATGAATTTCGTACAATAACCTACCTTTCCTGTCAAGAATTTGGGTTGAAACAGGATAATTAACAAGACCTATTAATCTAGGATTAGGGAGGGAGTTAATAAAGGAATAGCCGGAGTAGATCATTACTGCAAATCCTGCAAATACTACTCCTGCTGTGAAAAACACAATACGGGTTTTTAATTGTGACTTTTTTTTTGAGACTTTAACTTTTTGTTGTTTTGGCTCTTTTTTTAGTAAAAATTTCAATATTTTTTTAATTTGTTTAATAAATTTCTTTAGAACTTCAACAATCGCCTTTCTGGAGGCTGAGAGAATCTCTTGGAGTAGTGAAATTAGGTTTATACTCGCGCTCCCTAAAAGAGCTATAAGAGATAGGACAAAATTCCCAATAATAATTAAGTTACTAGCTAGAAAACCAGCCAAAAAAAGAATTTGGTCAGTTGGTTTTATCCTCGACATCTAACAATAATATCATATTATATAGGATATATCAATTAAGCTAAAAACGGCTATTCTTGCCCTATATTCTTTAATCTCGCTTGTACTATAAGACGACGTGCTGTTTGACCAACCGGCACACAAGTTATGACATTAAGATAAGCATCATCAAGTTTCTGATCAAGCACTCCAACTTCATTTGGTTTTACTTCAAATTTGCCAAAAACTTCATAGGTGTAATCTATATTGTTGATATTGACTAATATAAGGTCTCCTTCGCCTAGAGTTGGTAAGTAGGTACAAATACTTTTGTATCGATTTTTACCGTTGGGATTATAAAGTGATGGATGAGTTGAATGACAAAATATCGATGCAACACCGTATTCCCCGGGCAAGATTTTAGGTTGATATTGAACCATAGCCTCAGATAAATCCTCTCCTCCAACAATTACTCGCGCAAATTCAATATTCAACTTAGGAATGGAAAGGGTATATTCTTTTGTTGTGAATAAATTATTGTTGTTATTGCCTCTTTTCTCAAGACTCGGAAACCATGCTGCAGCTTTAGTGTAATTAACAAGATTAGTTGAGAAAACGTTTTGATTTTTAATTATCGACTGTGCCTTTATATGCGACAACGCCTGAGTTTGTGAGGGAAGTGGGCTAAAAATCTTCTTTTGAATGAATAAATAAGAGTAGATTTCGTAAGAAATTACCGGATAAAATGACCAAAACAGAAATAGTGAGCCAATGATAATCAGGCCATATGAAAGGCCAGCTAGAAGCTTATGCTTAAAAGTTACACGTTTCTTTATATATCGATAAAGGGTCATAGTACTATTCTACCTCAATTATTGGAGAGTCTTGACAATAATGGTGAGATTTTTTGTAAAAAACGGCAAACGAGATTTTAACATTGGGAGCTCTGTCTCAATCTGATATTCAAAACCGTTTGCTTGATATTGTTTGCTTATCTCTCCAATTTGACTAACAGATTTCCCCACTAAACTCTTCTTAATACTGTTTGTGTCCACTTTCTGCCTTGGCAATCCTTTAACAGCAAGTTTTATCTTGGGTCTTCCATTGTCTAATGTTGCACTTTTAATTGAAAAACTAATCGCATTAGTATCCAGTGTTTGATCTTTAGGAATTGATTTTGCCAATTTAGTAGATAACATAACTTGCGCGGTGTCAAGGGGAATGAAATAGTACTTTACTTTTGCAGTTGCGTCTAGTGTAAGGTCGCCTGCCTCCTCGGCAATTTCCTTAGAAAATTTTTCGTTTATTACTTTAACTTCGGTTAGAGGATCAATAACCTGGTTGTTATTTTCAGATTTCACTCTTTTTTTAGTTTCTGTTTTAATTTTTGAAGTAACCTCCTTTCGAAGTTTCTCAAAATCATCACGAGATGCTGTTCTGACTTCTTTTTTTGACCCTCCTGATAATGTCTTTATCGCTTGAGCAACAACGCCAGAATTGGCATTTTGAATCTCAAACTTTGTATTTTCTTTTAAGTTATACTCCTCGCCAATATCTGCTGCAGTTACCGAGGTTTTCTCCTTTCCAGTAACTGTTAATATATTCCCCTCTGAGGTTAACTGCTCTGAAGCCGAGGCAATTTTAGTCTCCGTATCCAGTGTAAACCTCAAATCTTTTGGACCTAGTAAGATTGTCCCTTTAGGTAGGATTATTTGATCTTTGTTTTTATTTAAAATTGAAACCTCCCCTCTTGCTTTCTCACCAACAAACTTTGACCCCGTAGTCTCGATTGTGCCTGTCGCTTTAATTTGATCTGTTTTTGATTTAACTGATAATGTTGCAGCATTAACTATCATCGTCCTTGTTATTGGTTTGGTGTCGTAAAGAAGAGTTATGCTCGCTTTATGAAATGAGTAGAGTAAGGTATATAGCCCAAACACAACTAAAATAAGTCCCGCGAAAACAATTGCCGTGCTTTTTAATGAAAGACTAAAAAATTTAAAACTATTAAAAGGAGTTTTCTTGTTGGTTTGTGCATACATGTTTGTTGGGGCTACAAATTCTGAGTCATCCTCGGGTATCTTTGGGCTAAGTGGTTCAAAAGACTTATCTTGTATATCAGCTCCAATTACAAACCCTGTATCTGAAACATCAAATTGAGACGATGACTCACCAGAGCTTAGTGTGTCTGCTGATAAATCAGCCGTTGGGGGAGATATAGAGGTTACTACTGAAGCGTCGTTTACTAAGAGTTGGCTTTTTAGGGAATCGGTCAGCGCCTGAGCTATTTGGTCATTTGTCATCACTTCAACTTTGGGTAATTGAACAAAAATATCTTTTGACCATCGTTTTGACATAAAGGCAGCAGCGTCGTTTTCAAGCGATCCAATTCCATAAAGAACTAATCGTAAAGGCAACGTCTTTGTTTTGGCAAGTTCAGACAGTTCTACTTCAATTGTTTCAACGTAATCGGTTGTACGATTGATGGTTTTTGTCAAATCGAGGTGGCCATTTCGATATACAAAAAACGAAACAAACGACCCGTCAATCTCACATAAAATTCCATTAAATTGACCGGAGCCATTTTTTGAAAAGTATGAAGAGAGTATCTCATGATACTCCATAAATCCAGTTGCAACAAGCCCTAATTCGTCTGAAATGGCTTTGATTTTATCAAGATATGGCTCTTTGATTTCTTTCTTGTTAATGTCAACCAGATGTGAATAGACAAATATAATGCACCTTGTTGCCTTAACGCCCGCTGCCTGCTCAAGGCTATATAGTACTTCATCAACATCCTCAACCAATCGTTCCCATGAATTGGTAAAGGAAAAACTTTTTTGCCCCAAAATCACTACACTTGCGGGAACCCCGGTGCATTGCAATAAAAATACTTCTGCTCCAGCTTCCTGTAGAGATAGAGCAAGATAAATATCACTACTAACTTTTTTCTTATTTAAAAAATCAAGCATCTTACTTTATGTTATATTTTTCAAGTACAGAAGATATGCCTATTTGGGCTTTTTCCATAGCTTCGTCGTATGAAACGCCATTCTGGGCATTATTAACTGCATCTTCTAAATAACTATTTATCTGATCATTTAAACCGTTATCAAATGTTCTTGAAATTGTTGGTATTGATTTTAGGTATTTTGCCTGAGAAATAATCGGGGCCAATATTTCATTTTGTAATAAAGTATCTTTTAAGTCAACACGAGAGGAGACCGAGCCAAGACCACGTGCCTTCACCTGGAGTTCAAATAGTTTTGTTTGTGCTTGTCGGCTTGACAAATATTTCAAGAATTCCCAAGCCTCTTTTTGATGTTTGCTTGTGCGAGTTACTCCCTCAACCCAATAGTTGGCAATTGAAAAGGGTTCCGACTCCCCCGGTAAGACAGGAAGTTCGGCAACTTTCATGTCCAAATTACTGTTTGCAGCTTTGATGTTTGCTATTTGCCATGACGGAGCAAAAATCATCGCTACTTTACCCTCCTGAAATGCAGCAACGTTATTAGTCATTTTTTCTGACCAAATTGGATTTGGAGCTTCTGCAAACTCACGATATTTCTTCAATACCTGTTCTCCTTCAACTGAAGAAACATCTTTTAGATCAGCGCCATTCTGAAGCAACATCCAACCTAAGATGTCGGTAAAATGTTCAATATTGCCAGCTGTGCCAAGAGCAATGCCTGATGTCACCGGGTCTCCGGTTGCACTGGGCACGGTGAGCTGTTTAGCGTATGTAACAAGTTCATCCCACGTTTTTGGAGGCGAGGTGATACCAACTCTTTTAAAGAAGTCGTTGTTATATAAGAGGACTAGATCGTCAATATATAGAGGTATTCCATAATAAGCATTTCCTACTTTCATATCCTCTCTAACAATCTCATAAAATGTTTTTTCAAATTCGTCATTTGTCATAATATTTTTAGGAAGAGGAGAAAGAGTATCGTGCAACATTGGTACCCAAGTATTATGAAATCTAAACAAATCAGGCCCTCTCCCATCCTTAGTTTGTGTAATTACTTTTTCTCTAAAGCTCTCAGGACTTTGCTTGATGTAATCTATAGTTATATTCTTATGGTCTTTTCGATAGGCAGTAATAAGAGGATCCATGACTGGTTTATCTTCCCAAAGACTCCAATAAACAAGTTTCACCTGTTTTGGAGTTATTTTTTTTCTTAATGTATTAAATAGAAAAACGAATGACGCAACAACTATAAAAAAGACAATTCCTAAAACTACATAAACTTTCAGATGGTTTGTTTCTTTCTCTTCAATTTCAGGCAATGGGGTAAAGTCCTCAGGCGAAGACAATGGTGGAGGAGTGCCGAACGTCTCATCACGAATTATAACTGGTTCAACTTCTATCTTCGACGATGTGTCTTTATCAGCTTTATCAGCAACAAATACTTCCTTATTTTGTTCCGGGGCGACCGGAATCGTTTCGAATATCGGACGGGGCTGATCATCTTCAATGTCTATTTTGGTAAAATGTTGAGTCTCTTCTCTGTTGACCATGGTGTTGATATACTAATACTAATCAATTAAATAATCTTTTGCAAAGATGCATCTAACGAAAATTGCCATCAAAACACTTTATAAATCGTTGTTTTTCGCGGTAATATTTTTGTTTATTACGATAGTTTTAATTTTCTTGTATTTAAATTATCAAATTTCCCAAAAATACAACAATAGATTGTTACCCGGAATTGTTGTTAATGGCGTTGATTTGTCAGGGTCCAACTTCAACCAAATAAAAGAATATGTTGATGGCCAAAATAAGCGTCTTGAAAGAGATGTTTTAATTACTCTTGAATATCCTGATAGTGAACTGGCTACGTTTTCTGCCCAGATGCTAAGGGTGAAATATAATGATCGGCAGTTATTTTCAAAAACATACCCCATCGGCCGTAACTTAGACAATCCTCTGGATTTAATAAGTGCCATTTATCAAATATTACTGGGTCAGAAAATTCATTTAACTGTTATGCCTGAATATTCAATTTCGAGCCTTGAAGAAAACTTAAAAGTAAAGAAAAAGACGAGCTATGTCGCGCCAAAAAATGCGCTTTTTAAAGTGGTAAACAATAGGGTTGTTGCTTTCCAAATTGATAAACCTGGAAGCTCTCTTAACATAAAACCGGCATTGTCACAGGCTAAGCAATACTTTGAAACAGACCCAGGCATTAACAAAAACCAACTTAAAATTTCAGTAGAAGCAAAAATTATGCCTGCAAAATTCTCAATAAGTGAGGCTAATAACTTTGGAATTGTTGAAGAGATTGGCAAAGGCGTTTCAAACTTTGCTCACAGCGCGCCACCGCGGATTTTTAATATAAGGCTAGTATCATCAAGAATCAACGGGACACTTGTGCCACGCGGAGAAATATTTTCATTTAACGACTCTGCTGGTGAAATCTCATCACGAACTGGTTATCAGTCAGGTTATGCCATAATATCTGGGGCAACAGTTTTAAGTGACGGAGGCGGGGTTTGCCAAGAGTCAACAACGATTTTTAGAGCAGCAATTAATGCAGGACTTCCTATAGTTGCTTGGAAGAATCACTCCTATCGAGTCAGGTATTATGAAAACGATAGCAAACCCGGGTTTGACGCAACGGTCTATGCGCCACGTGTTGATTTTAAGTTTAAAAATGACACGCCGGCTCATATTTTAATTCAATCATCAATTGAGGGGACTATTTTAACTGTAGCACTATACGGCAAGAGGGATAATCGAGAAGTATCGATTTCCCTTGCTCGTGTATGGGGTGTAGTTCCTCCACCTGAGCCGTTATATAAAGATGATCCGACATTGCCACGTGGCACCACCAAGCAAGTCGACTACACTGCTTGGGGAGCAAAAGCTGCCTTTGATTATAAAGTAACCCGAGGCAATGAAATACTTCAGGATAGAACGTTTACGTCGGTCTACCAGCCCTGGCAAGCAGTATTTTTAGTAGGAACTCAGTAGTTGTCATCGTTTTGGAGATTGCTTTTTGCGCCTTGCCCTACCCCCAGTTCCAACTTTGCGCCTTTCTCTTACTCTCGCATCTCTGGTTAGTAGTCCTTCTTTTTTTAGAACTAACCTTGTTGCGTCGTCAACTTTGAGCATTGCTCTTGAAATACCTAAGCTTACTGCATCAAGCTGACCTTCTTTTCCTCCACCATTAACTTTAACTACAATTGCAAACCTATCAAGAGAATTAGTTAGTGACAACGATTTTTCGTAAAAAACCTTTTGATAATCGGCGGGAAAGTAATCTGAAACTTCTTTTTGGTTAATAATAAAATCTCCTTTTTTAACTTTTACCTTATCAACTGTTTTTTCTACCTTTGCGTCAATTAAGTACAGTCTCACGCGCGCAATAGCTGATTTTCTTCTTCCTATTCCTTCAAAATATGAATTTTCTGTTTTTTTCTTTGGCATTTTATCCTTGTGCAATTACCTCTTTTTGGTGAGGATGAGTATCCGACTCATAAATAAATAATCTTTTTATGCGAATCTTTCTGAGCTTATTTTTGGGCAACATACCCCAAACGGCCTTATGAATAATAAAATTTGGTTTGTTTGCCTTGGCTTTTTCCAACGTCACTTTTTTAAGTCCTCCCGGATACCCAGAATATCTTGAATAAGTCTTTTGCAATTCCTTATTGCCAGTTAATTTAACATGTCTAGAATTGATAACAACAATAAAATCTCCCATATCCGCCTCAGGAGAATAATCGGTTTTATTTTTACCAATAAGGTGAGTCGCTACCTCTGTTGCCAAACGTCCTAACACATGTGACTTTGCATCAAAAATATGCCAACTGCGTTTAACTAGTTTAGGTCGAGCTGATGGTGTGATGTGAGTTAAATGTGTCATAATTATTTTTTAACCTCCTGGATTTTTTCTTGAGACACTATTGTTACTTTTTCTTTCTCATCAACTAGTGGGAGTTTCATAAATTGTTCAATAGCGACTACCCAGCGAACTTGTGCAATTTTGGCAGCATCTCCTTGCCGGTGAGGTAACTTTGAAACAGTTGAAAACCCACTGACACGATTTTTAAAACTTTCTGCAACGGTCATTGTCATATAATCAACTAACTTTTTATCTCTTAAGGCCGACGTGAGAATATTCCTGTCAGCTTGGGAGTTTTTTATTGCCTTGTGGGTCAACCGATCTATAATTCCCTTAAGATATTTGGCTTTATTTTCAGTTGTTGTGATATATCCCCACTTAATAAAATTCGTGGTCAATTTATGAACCTCGGATTTTTGGGCGTCACTGCCTTTCTTTAATTGTATTTTCTTAATTCTCTTTCGCATGGAAATATATTAATTAAACTCGAGACCGAACTTATGAAGCTCTTTTTCTATAAGATCAATTGACTTTCTGCCAACTCCCTTAAGATCAACCAAGGATTCTCTACCTCTTTCAATTAAATCCCCTACTGTCTCAATATTTTCTCTTAATAAGGCATTAATTACTCGTGTTGGCAAGTCAAGTTCATCAATGATTGTTTCTTCAGCTTTTGTATCCTTCTTTTGATTTGTATCAAGGACATTCATTGATTTATTTGAGCTATCCACTTCAGGTTCTTTACCATCTACAATATAACTGTAAAAGTCGGCTAAAATACCCGAGGCTTGTTTTAATGAGGTTTCAGGATTAATCGTTCCATCTGTCCAGATCTCCAAAATAAGCTTATCAAAGTTTGAAACACGTCCTACTCGGGTACCTTCAATCCTAAAATTGGTTTTGATAACAGGCGAAAAGACCGCATCGATTGTCATCATGCCAAATTCTTTTTCAACTCTGTCTTCACTTGGACTGTAACCTACTCCCTTTTCAATTTGAAGAGTTATGTCAAGAGTTGTTGATGCAACAGTAGCTTCGGCAATAAGTTGATCTCCGTTGACAACTGAAACATTGTCACCCTTTAAGTCTCTCCCATAAATTTTCCCCTTACCCTTGGCAACCACCTTCAGGGTAAAAGGACCGTCCCCAACGGCTTGAAATCGCAGTTGCTTAACATTAAGAATCATCTCTAAAACTGACTCCTTAACACCATCTATTGTTGAAAAAGCATGCGTTACGTTATTAATTTTCATATATGTAACTGCATATCCGGGAATTGATGACAGCAGTACACGACGTATGGCGTTACCCAAACTCTGTCCGTATCCGTAAGGAAGCGGTGAAAGTATAAATTGGCCATATGTTGAGTTGACCTTCTCTTTTGCTACTGTGAAATTAGGTCGTAACATAAAAAAAATATTTTAATAAATTTATAATTTGTATTATCGTGAATAAAACTCAACTACTGACTGCAAATTTACATCCTCTTGGAAATGGGTTAAGTCAGGATCTGAAACCACTTTTCCTACTGGTCCTTGCCGTATCATCCAGGGCGAAACAATAAAATCTTTTTTTTCAAGAATTTGAGCAATGTAGGGAATTTTAATTGACTTTTTCCGTCTAAACGAGATTTCATCTCCTTGTGACACTATATAAGATGGGATGGTTGTTTTCTTATCGTTAATTAATATGTGTCCGTGAGCAACAAGCTGTCTAGCAGCAGCCCGTGTCGGAGCAAAGCCCAATTTAAAAACAGCATTGTCTAGTCGCTTTTCAAGAATATTAATCAAATGTTCTGCCGTATTTCCGACTTTTTTACTAGATGCAAGAAAAAAAATTTTCATTTGTTTCTCTGTCATTCCATATATCCTTTTAAGTTTTTGTTTTTCACGAAGCTGGATTCCATAGTCGCTGGGTTTTGACATACGTGAATGCCCGTGCTGGCCTGGAATTATGCTAAGCTTCCTAAGCAAATTACTTTGGGCTTTTGACCCGACAGATTTCAAGCCTAAATCGATCCCTTCCCTGCGTGCTAATCTATTTCTTGGTCCTGTATATCTCATATTTTTTAACCTTTGCGTTGTTTTGGCGGGCGCACTCCATTGTGGGGAACAGGAGTAATGTCTAATATTTTTCCAACTTCTACACCCAATGCTTTTATGGCCCTGAGTGAAGCTTCACGTCCTGGCCCAATGCCTTTAACATAAACTTGGGCTGATCTTAGTCCATATGTGTCAATTGCCTTCTTTAGAGTATTTTGGACTGTTACTGTAGCTGCATAGGGAGTTGATTTACGAGTGCCAGAAAATCCGCTCATCCCGCATGACCCCATAACAACTGGATTGCCTTTATAGTCGGTAACAGTTATAAGGGTATTATTAAATGTTGTTGCGATATAAATTCTTCCCTTGTCAATTGTAGTATTTGCTGTTTTCTTTTTTTTCATATCAATGTATGTTTATGCACCAGGAGTAGGTCTTTGCATTTTCGCTGCATCTTCTTTCTTTAAGGCTCCAACTGTTTTTCTTTTACCGCGCTTTGTGCGGGCATTGGAACGAGTACGCTGTCCACGAACTGGTAAATTATGAAAATGTCTCAAACCACGGTATGATCCAATTTCTTTTAGTCTTTTTATATCTTGCCTTGTCTCTTCTCTTAAATCTCCTTCCACTTTGATATTATTTTCAACATACTCCTGAATCTTTTTGATCTCATTTTCCGTCAGTGTATCAGCAGCAACGTTTGGGTTAATTGAAATCTCATTAAGAATTTTTCTGGCTCTGCTAAAACCTATACCATAAATACCAGTCAGCGCATATTCAATACGATCGTTATCTGCAATTTGTACTCCAAGTAGACGTATCATCCTTGACGTTGTTTATGTTTAGGATTTTTACATGTAATAAATAACATCCCCCGTCTTTTAACTACGGAACATCCCCCGCACATTCTTTGAATTGACGCTCTAACTTTCATGCTTTGTTGATAGTTACAATCTGTAAATTATTCGCCCTCTCTCTGGATCATATTTGGTAAGTTCAGCTCTTACTTTATCACCAGGCATAATTTTAATATAATTTTTCCTCATCCTGCCCGACAAATAACACAAAATTACTTTTTCCTGATAATCAGAGCCTAATTTTACCCGAAATAGTGTGTTTGGTAAATTTTCAACAACTTCTCCTTCCACAACTAGTATGTCCTCATCCATAGGCTCTATATTTTATCAAAAATTATGCCAAAATTAAAGTAGATTGTGGCAAAACCGCAATTGTATGCTCAAAGCATGCTGAGTATGACCCGTCAGCTGTCACCAATGACCAATCCTGGGAGTCCTCTGCAGTTATTTCATGCGTAGACTCAGCGTAAATAACTTCAATTGCCAGTGTCATCCCCGCCTTAATTTGTGGCGTTCCCTTACGTTCACCTTTTAAAAAACCCGGAATTGCCGGATCTTCATGAAGTATTTTACCAACTCCATGGCCCGTTAGCTCATGAATAACATGATAACCGGCCCCTTCAATGACATGTTCTATTTCCAAGGAAATGTCGCCAATATAATTTCCCGAGATTGCTTTTTCAATCCCTTTCTTCAGAGCAAATCTCCCAGTATCAAGAAATTGAGATATACGACCATTACTGGTAAGTCCTATATAATAAGTATTAGCTTTATCTGTATTAAACCCTTTGTAAAACATACCTATATCAACAGTTACTATATCCCCATCCAAGATAATTCGACTTGAAGGAGGAGTATGAACCACCTGATCATTAATAGAAATACAGATTGTATCATGATAGCCCGACACTCTCTTGAAAGAGGGGATGCCTCCTAGTTTTAAAATTATACTTTGGGCAATTTCATCAACTTTTTTCGTTGTCATTCCCGGCTTCAGTTTTGACTCAACCTCTTGGAAAATTTTTTGGAGGCGAGCTCCACCGTCCTTCATTATCTGTATCTCCTCATCAGTTTTTAAATGAATCATGAGAGTTGTTTTTAGGAGAAATATATCTCTCGATAAACATTTTCCAATTTGTGATAGAGTTCTTCCTTCGTGGAGTCATTTATAATCATGTAGTCAGCAAGAGTAAATGTCGGACCCATGTTAGTGTCTAAAACTTCATTAAAATCTCGCTCCTTACCCGCAAGATCACCTCTGTAATGACGTTTTTTGATCCGATTAAAACGATCTGAAGATTTATCCCACACACCAATAATTACAATGTTTACTTTTGGGAGTTGTTTGTTTAAATAAACGATTTCTTCATACGAATGAAAGCTATCAATAATAAGGATGTTATTTTTTTTCAAAACGACCGTAATTTTTTTTCTATTTATGACGGCCATAGCTGCCATGCCATATTTTTTTCTGAACTCTACCCTAATTTTTTTGTGGATTTCCTCTGTATTCTCTAGTTTATGTTCGTCAATATAGTCATTAATAATCTGCCCAAAACGAATAACAGGAATATCCTTTTTACTTATCCACTCAACAATTTCCGTTTTGCCAGAACCGTTTAAACCAACAACGCCAATTATTGTTTTATATTGTCGAGTCCATGCGTGAACCTTATCACCAATAAGCTCTTTTCCTAACTGCTTTAGAATTTCTTTATTGATATTCTTAATAGTTTCCGATCCATCAACTGTAATTAATTTATTTTGTTTTTTATAAAAATCAACAACCGGTAAGGTGACATCGTTAAATAACTGAATTCTTTTCTGGACTCCTGTTACAGTTTCGTCCGTTCGTGTTTCATCGCCTCTTCCGGCTATACGCCATAAAGCTTCTTTTTCGGGTAAATCGATAAAAATTATTTTGTCAACTGAATGAGAAAATTCCTTGGCTTGATGAATGGTTCTGGGAAATCCATCAAGAATGTATCCTTGTTTATATTCCGATTTGTTTAGGTATTTCTCGACTATTTCGATTGCCTTGTCATCAGGAATTAAAAGTCCAGCGTTAAGAGTTTCTTTTATATACCGACCCATTGGTGATTTTTCTTTTGCTAACTCTCTGAAAATATGACCGGTTGAGAGATATGGCAACTTCAACTGATGAGACAAAAGAGTTCCCTGGGTTGACTTTCCTGATCCTTGTATTCCAATAACAACAAAACGTTTTACCATTATTTAGTGAAGTTTTTTGCGCTCGACATGTTTGGTTGTCTTGCGACAAGTATTACAATATTTGTTTAGTTGAAGTATTTCGGTTGTTGTAATTCTATTTTTTTGAGTCACGTAGTTTTGTGTTTTACATATACTACACATTAAACCTATTTTTTGTCTGGCTCCTTTTTTCTTTTTTGCCATAAATTAAGTTATAGGTTACAAGTTGCAGGTTTCATGAAATACAATTTATTTCTCCTGTTACTTATAACTTTATACTTGAAACTTGTAATATTTTTTATCTTGCTAGGCTATCATAACTTTTCATGACGACTTGCGCCTCAATCAGCTTAAATGTCTCAAGAACGACAGAAACAACAATGAGCACTCCCGTACCCCCTATGATAATACTCTTAATACCCGTTGCTGCAGATAAAACCGACGGCATCACCGCTATCAGTCCTAAGAACAATGCCCCGACTGTTGTTATCCTATACAAGACATTTTGCAAGTATGTTTTTGTAGCTGTGCCCGGTCTTATGCCAGGGATGAAACCGCCGTGTTTTTGAATTTCGTCCGCGATCTTATCCGGGTTAAATACAATCACCGTATAGAAAAAAGTAAATCCAACAACAAGCAAAAAGTAAAGAACATTATAAACAATGCCAGTTGGTGTGAAAAGATTTGTTAAGAATGACCCAAATGACACCAACGCGGTATTTTTTGAAACAACTAGAAAGTTGCCAATCATCTGAGGAAATAATACGAATGAAATTGCAAATATAATCGGGATAACCCCTGCTTGATTTAGCTTAAGAGGAAGATAGTTGGTTGCTTGTTGATAGACCTTATTTCCTCTAATTCTTTTAGCATAATAAACTGGCACTTTTCGAATAGCCTCATTAATAAATACAACTGCATATACAACTAAAATGGCGAGAATTATAAGCATAACAACATTAAGGATGGTCTCTTGGGTAATTGTTGAGATAGTTTGCATGGACACAACGGGAAGTCTTGAAATGATTCCAACAAATATAAGAACAGAAATGCCATTACCAAGTCCATGTTCGGATATTAATTCTCCAAACCACATCAATATATAACTTCCTGCAGTCAGAGTCGTAACAAAAGCAATAAACTGCAGAGGCGTCAATCCGGGAACCACTTTCTGGTTGTGTAAAAGCAGATACACCCCAATTGACTGCAAAATCGTGATAGGCAACGCTATTGTGCGGGTATATTGGTTAATTTTATGGCGACCATATTCTCCTTCTTTAGATAAGGCCTCAAGAAAAGGGAAAACTACTGTTAAAAGTTGCATAATGATTGACGCATTAATATATGGTCCCAGACCAAGGGCCATAACTGAGAAGTTGATAAGAGTTCCCCCAGAAAAAATATCCAAAAGAGCAAAAAATTGACTTTTAGCAAATAGTTGACGTAATGAGCTCAGATCGACAACTGAAACAGGCAAGAAAGCAAAAATGCGGAACAAAGTTATTATGGCAAAGGTGAAAATGATCTTCTTTCTGATTTTGGGATCACCAAATGCAAGTTTTAATTTTGATATGATTTCTTTCATAGTAAAACCTTTCCGCCAGCTTTCTCAATTATCACTCGCACGCTGTTGGACGCTTGCATTTTAACGGTAAGGGCCCTATCAAGTTTACCATTCCCCTTGATAATTTTAACACCAAATCTTGAGGCTTCATCATCAACAATTTTTTTTAAAATTAAAGCATCAACTGTAACCTCCATATTATTACTGAAAATATTTAAAACATCATGATGAATAATCAATGGTTTTTTAAAGTAAGACTTATTTTTCCCTTTGCCTCGCAAGAGTGGAAGTTTTTTGGTTAGTTTATTTTGTCCTCCTTCAAAAAATAGGGGGATTTTTTCCTTTGCATGTTGGTGACGCTTCGTCCCACGGGTAGACTTGGCACCAAGTCCAGACCCTGTGCCCCGTCCTAAACGTTTTCTTGACTGCATTTTTATTTTTGGTAAAGTATGAATTGATTTCATTTATTTTTTTATTTGTCTCAAACTTTTTAATGCCAAAATAGTGGCATAAGCATTATTAATTTTATTTCTTGAGCGAATAATTTTAGCGCTGGCATTGTCAACGCCGGCTAGATTTAAAATCGACCGCACTACGCTACCAACTTTCAAACCGGCTCCGCGAGGCGCTGGTTTAAGAAGAATTGTTGCTGCTTTGTATTTAACTCTAACACTCTGAGGAATTGTAGTACCAGTAATGGGTAAAGTGATTATTGACTTTTTTGCCTTACTTATTGCCTTGGCAATAGCAGATGGAACCTCAAGAGATCTGGCTAGTCCTAAACCGACTCTATTTTTGTGATCCCCAATAGCAACAAGGGCTGAAAACGTAATATAGTTGCCTCCGGGAGTTTTTTTGGAAATCCGTCGTATAACTAAAACCTTCTCATCAAACTCTGATTTTGTTTCCCTTACAAATTTCTTATCTATCATAGTTTTAAATTGTAATTCCTGAATCACGAATTGCCTCAGCCAGTGCACGTACTCTGCCTAAATAACGATTTCTGCCTCTGTCAAAAACAACCGAAGTTATTTTTAGTTGTTTAAGATTTTCCGCTAATTGCCTGCCAACTAATGCTGCCTTTTCAGTTTTTGTACCATCAAGGCCTCCTCTATCAGTTCCATGAGAAATTGTCTTATGCAAGCCATCATCAATTACCTGAATAAACAGGTGTTTACTGGAACGATAAACACTAATACGAGGTCGTGTTGACGTTCCAATAATCTTAAAGCTCACTCTTTTCTTTCGCCTTTTTTGTCTAATTAATTTTAATTTTTGTTCCGACATATTATTCTCAAGCTGTTTTAGCTTTTTTCCCAGGTTTTAACTTAATATATTCACCTTCATACCTTAACCCCTTGCCTTTATATGCGTCGGGACGCCTTAAAGACCTTAATTTAAATGCAATCTCTCCAACATATTGCTTATCAATGCCAAAAACGTAAACCTTATTGTTTCCTTCAATTTTAAACTCGATATTTTCGGGTTTTTTAAAAACTACCGGATGAGAATAACCTAATTCAAACAATAAATCTTCTCCTTGCTGTTTTACTCTATATCCAGTACCTACAACCTCCAGAGTTTTTTTCCATGGATTAACAACACCTTGAACGGCGTTTGAAACTAGGCTTCGGGTAAGGCCATGTAACGCATGAACTTTCTTTGTATTATTGACTCTTTTTACCGTCAAAATATTCTCACTTTGAGTTACCGTTATCATTGGAGAGACTTCAACAACAAGTTCCCCCTTGGGACCGTTTACCTTTACTTGCTTCCCTTCAATTGACACGGTTACTCCAAGTGGCAAAGTTATAGCTTTTTCACCGATTTTTGACATATTTTTTATTTATAGTGAGCTAGTTGAACTACCAAATTTCAAACAATGCTTCGCCTCCAACTTGGGCGTCTTTCGCTTGAGTGTCTGTCATAAGCCCTTTTGGGGTTGACAAAATTGCAACTCCTAATCCACCTAAAACTGATTTTATCTCTTTGTGTTTTCGGTAAATACGACGGCCTGGTTTGGATAATAACTTAACTTCCCTGACAGCAGGGTCATTATCAATATATAGAAGACCAATATTCAGTCTTTTTTTGCCGTTTTCATCAATCACCTCATAGGATTTAATGAATCCTGAAATTTTCAAAAGTTCTACAACTCCCTCATTGATTTTTGACCAACGGGCTTCAATGTTATCTCTTTTGGCCATGTAGCCATTTTTTATCCTAATTATTAGATCGTTAGTAAGCAAGCTCATATTTAAAATTAGGTTTTTTCAATAACTCTTTTTGTAACTTTTCCATGACTTCTAAATGTTCTTGATGGTGCAAACTCGCCCAATCGATGTCCTACCATAGATTCAGAAATAAATACCTCAATGAATTTTCTGCCATTATAAACCGAAAATCTATGTCCAACAAAATCAGGCGCAATATGACAGGCTCTTGCCCATATTTTAATCGGCGATCTGTCTCCAGATTCTTTTTGTACTCCGACTTTTTTTACTATTTTTTCGTCTAAGTAGGGACCTTTTTTTAATGATCGTGACATATTATTACCAAGAAATTTTTCTAATACCAGGAATTTGTCCTTCTAATGCTTTTTCTCTAAAGCAAATACGGCAAATTCCAAATCGTCTCATATATCCTCGATTGCGACCGCACAATGTGCAACGATTAACAAAGCGTGTTGCATATTTTTGTTCTTTTTTAAACTTTACGACATTTGATTTTTTAGCCATAGTTTATTGCGTGTTAATTGATTCTATAACTGGCATACCAAACGCTTTAAGCAGTGTTATTGCATGGCTTTTATCGATTGATCTATTTACGATAGTGATTTCCAGTCCTCTAATTTTGTCTATTGTATCATAGTCAATTTCGGGAAAGAGTGTTTGGTCGGTAATTCCAATATTTAAATTGCCATGTGAGTCAAAATTTTTAATAGGAACTCCTTTGAACTCTCTAATTCTTGGCAGAACTATTTTAATTAACTTTTCCAGAAAATCATACATTTTTGCACCCCTCAATGTTACTTTTGTCCCTATTGGCAACCCTGCCCTTATTTTGAATGCTGAAATTGATCTTTTAGCTTTAGTAATTATTGGTTTTTGACCGCTTATTTTCATTAAATCCTCAGTGGCATGTGGTAATACGTTTTTATTTGACGCCGCCTCACCTACTCCAATGTTAAGAACTATCTTTTCAACCCTGGGCGCTATATAAGGATTTTCAAGCTTGAGTTCGCTGATTAATTTAGGCAAAACTTCAGTTGTATAATAGTCTTTAAATTTCATGGTTTACAATTCGCTCTTACATTTACGACAAATTCTAAAACGTTTTTTTTGATCAACCTTTATTGCAACACGGATGAACTTGCCACATTTTGGGCAAATTAGCATAACTTTTGACGTATCCAGAGGTCTTGGAATGTCGACAATGCCCCCTTGAGGCGCTTTCTCGCTTTTTTTGATATGACGCTTGTACATATTAATACTTGGTATTAATACTTTATTTTGCTTAACATAAACCCGTTCGATAGTTCCTTTTTTTCCTTTGTCTTTTCCTGTAGTTACAATTATTTTGTCACCTTTTTTAAGTTTCATAGTATTTTTTAGTAAATTTCTGCTGCCTGACTTACAATTTTATTAAATCCAAGATCTTTAATTTCCCGTGCTAACGGTCCAAAAAAACGAGTACCACGGGGTTCTTTTGATCCTTTACCGGCAACTAACGCACAAGCATTATCATCAAATCTTATATATGATCCATCGTATCTTTTTCTCTCTTTTCTGACTCTGACAACAACAGCATGCACAACATCACCCTTCTTAGCCTGGCCATGGGGATCGGCAACTTTTACAACAACCGTGACAATATCCCCAAGAGTTGCTACCTTTTTATTTCCCCGACCCGGAATACCGATCATTTGAACAACTCTGGCTCCGGTATTATCAGCAACAGTTAATAATGAACGTAAACGTAACATATTTTTAAGAGGTTAATTTTTCAATTACTCTAAATCTTTTATTTTTAGAAATGGGTCGGCACTCCTGAATTTTCACTATCGCCCCTTCAGTTATTGTGTGATCGTTCGTATCAGCCAAATATTTCTTATGGCGAACAATTGTTTTTTTGTATAATTTATGACGATAAGCTCGTTCAACTTCGACGCTTACCGTGTTTTGCATTTTGGCCGACACTATTTTACCTATAAATGTTTTAGCTGCCATTATTGAACACCCGCAACTGCTTTTTTTCGTTTAGAGCAGTTGACATAATTGCTAATTTTTGTTTTTTATTTGAAATTAAGTTAACGTCCTTTGGTTTGCTGGTTGAGAATGTTAATATATCATGGGCTATTTCAGTCCTAAGGTCGATAATCTCTTTTTCAAGTGTCTTAACATCTTTCTCCCAAATTTTGCGCTTTGTATCTCGTTTCATATATGTTTACCAATAAATTTTGTTTTTACAGATAATTTTGATGTGACATTTTTTAGGATGCGCCTGGCATCAACCTCATCAAGGCCATCAAGTTCAAATAAAACTCTTCCCGGAACAACAGAGGCGACAAAATGCGAAACGTCCCCTTTTCCTGATCCCATCGTGACTTCAGGTGGCTTTTTGGTGTATGGTTTGTCAGGAAAAATACGAATCCAGAATTTTCCTATCTTTCGGGTGGCCCGAGCTAAAACAACACGAGAGGATTCAATTTGTCTATCAGTAATCCATGAGGGTTCGAGTGTTTTTATCCCAAATGATCCAAAGTTAAGATCGTTACCCTTAATGGCGATCTTTCGCCACACTCCTCTAAATTGTTTTCTGTGTTTTTGACGTTTTGGTTGTAACATAATTATCTTGCAATCCACACTTTAACTCCTACATATCCTGATCGGGTAAGAGCTGGGACCCGAGCAAAGTCAACATCTTCTCTTATTGTTGACGCAGGAACTGATCCTTCAAAATATTTCTCAGTTCTGCCAATTATTGTTCCGGCTATACGACCAGCAAGCTGAATTTTTACTCCTTTTGCTCCTGACTCCATTACCTTATTCATACTTAAGTGGACTACACGACGATGAGGAAGATTTCTGACTAATTTTGACGCTACTTCGCTGGCAACATAGTACGCATTTAGATATGGCTTTTTAACTGGTTCTATTTTAAATTCTGTTTTAATTTTGTCTTTATCAGCCCTCATCTCTCCAACTACGCCTAAAATAAATTTTTTAACATCCTCAAGTCCTTTCCCTCCTCGTCCAATAATCATTCCCGGTTTAACAGCATGGATTATAACAGTAATTCTATTGATAGCACGCTCTATCTCAACCTGTGTCACATGGGCAAAACCAAATTTCTTCATTACTCCATCGCGGACCTTAATATCTTCAATTAGGCTATCTCTATACATCTTTTTATCAGAAAAAAGCCAACGAGAATCCCACATTTTCGTTATTCCTAGTCGCAGTCCTTTTGGGTGAACTTTCTGTCCCATAATTTTTTTAAATTCTAAATAATTTCTAAAAAGGTTAAATTTATTAAATTATTTTTTGTTTGTCTTTTCAGACTTAAATTTCTTTTCAACATCTTGCTTTTTCACTTCCTTCTTTTTTGTATCGACTTGTTTCTCGACAATCCCTGCTGTTTTTACGGGTTTCTTCTTACTACTTAATGTTAATACAACAGTAATATGAGAGGATCGTCTATGATATGGACGTGCCATTCCTCTAGCCCCAGCTCTTATTCGACGCAAATATACTCCCTCATCAACCTTCAACTCTGCAAATGAGAGCGTATCGGCAGAAATTTTGTAAACGGCAACACCATTATCAACAGCTGACTTAATTGCTTTATACAACATAAAAGCCGATCTAGTCCTTGATAACTGAAGTTTCGACATTGCATCAATTGGCTTTAAGCCCTTTATTGACTTAGCAACGAACCTTAATTTTTTAGGTGACACTTTAATGTATTTGTGTTGTGCCCTAATATTCATACATTTAACCTTTTCGCTTAACAATTAACGCATTGCTCCATGAATGATGCCTGGTCTTTTTACCTCGAGCTGGTTTTCCCCAAGGAGTTTTAGCATGCATACCCTCCCCCGATCGTCCCTCTCCTCCTCCATGGGGATGAGAACGAGGATTTTGGGCCACTCCTCTGACTGTTGGGCGAATCCCCAAATGTCGGCTTCTTCCTGCCCTACCCAACTTCTCAAGCTTGTGCTCTATATTGCTAACTCGGCCAATTGTGGCATATGATTCAAGCAATATTTTCCTTACCTCCTTTGAAGGTAGCTTAACATCGGCATATTTATCATCTTTTGCAATCACTACGGCTGAAGTACCTGCACTTTTGACAATTTGGGCCCCAGTTTTTGGGTAAAGCTCAATATTATGAATCTCAACACCTAAAGGAACATTTCTCAAAGACATAGCGTTGCCAATTTTCATTGATCCTTTTGTGCCCGAAAAAACAGTGTCTCCGATTTTAAGATCGGTCGGCTGCAAGATATATCGTTTTTCCTTGTCTTCATATTCAATCAAGGCAATATTTGAAGAACGATTCGGGTCATATTCTATGGCTATAACCTGTCCTTTAATATCATACTTGTCTCGCCTGAAATCAATAACGCGTAAATATCTTTTATGACGTCCGCCTTGATGTCGAACGGTTATCTTACCACTATTGTTTCGTCCGGAATTTTTTTTCAATATCAAAGTTAATGCTTTTTGAGGCACATTCCTTGAAAGCTTGATTTGCTTTGTTTTTTTTCCGTGTGTATTTTTTCTGGTTACTTTCATAGATTAACTTTGGAATAATTCAATCCGCTCACCTTTTTTGAGGCGAACTAAAACAATTTTTTTATTAGGGCGTTTTTTTAATTTCATGCGCCTACCAACTTTTACTGTCTTACCAACTCTTATCATGCTAGTGACGCTCACTATGTGAACTTTAAATAGAGATTCGATTGACGCTTTGACTTGGTGCTTTGTCGCCTCAGGAGATACCTCAAACGAAAAAACATCACGCTTCGTGTTAGATAGCGATTTCTCAGTTATTCTGGGACGTACTAGTATTTGGTTAATTTTCATAATTATTTTTGTGTATTTTGATAAATTGCTCAAGACCAGAGTGCGTAAACAAAATTGTTCTTGATGAGATAACATCATAGGCATTTAGCGTCTCTGCCTGCGTCAAAGATAACGATTTAAGATTTCTTGCAGCCTGACCGACAAGTGATTCCTTAACTCCTGAGTAAATTATAAGAGCTTTGTCGTCTATTGAAAGACTTTCTAAAACACTTTGAAGTTGTTTAGTTGTACCGTCAATTTTTTGTGAGTCAACCACATTTTTTATTTGATTGTTTTTGTATGCCGAAGTGAGAGCGAAGAAGAGTGCCTTTACACGCTGTTTTTTATTTATGCGAAGTTTTTTAATAACACCTCTTGGCCCATGGGCTATTCCTCCCCCAACAAAAATTGGGGCAGTGTTGGCGCCATGCCTTGCCCGCCCTGTTCCTTTTTGGCGATAGATTTTTCGAGTTGATCCTTTCACCTCACCTCTTGTTTTGGTTGAGGCTGCATTAAATTTTTGGTTATTAAGATAAACCCTAACGTAGAGTGAAAGAAGTTTATCTGAAGCGTTAACATTAAATATTTCATCAGGAAGGCTCATTTGTCCCGTCTCTTTCCCCGATAGATCAACGATTGTTAGCTGCTTGAGTTTCTCTTTACTTGTAGGCTTGACCTGCTTGGTTTTAGAGTCTTTAGAGAGCTTGCGCGCAGGTCGGTTAATCGTTGTAGTTTTTATTTTTGTTTCCATAGTTTTATGCAGTTTTTACAATCACTAAACCTCCAATTGTTCCGGGAACAAATCCTGATAATGTCAAATCGTTATCCTGCGCGTCAATCACTTTTAAATTCTTGACCGTGGTCATACTGTTTCCCATCCTACCCGCCATACGCATGCCTTTAAAAACACGGCCCGGCGTGTTAGACTGCCCAATTGATCCTGGAGCTCTTTCACGGTCCGACTGACCATGAGTAGCCGGTCCGCCGGCAAATTTGTGTCGCTTCACAACTCCTGCAAAACCTTTACCTTTTGACCTGGCTGTCACAGTCACCATCTCATCAGCTATGAACAAGGCGCTTGCTTTGATCTCGTCCCCAACAGCAATCTCGATTTCATCAATTTTGATTGCATCTTTACCGTCTTTCTGAGTAATTTCAATATTAAGCGATAGAGGAAGCTTATCAAGCCTTATCTCTTTAAAAAAACGAAGCGGGGTTTCAATCCCCGCTTTTTTTAGATTTCCTCCTTTTGACTTTTTAAGATTTTTAGTTAGGGAGGCGCCAATAATTGCAGCTATATAGCCGTCTCTAGCAATCGTTTTGACACCAATTAAAAAACAGGGTGAAGTTATTATTTTTGTATAGGGAATACGTGCTCCCTTTTCGGTAAAATTTTGCCCGACCTCACTTTTTGTGCCAAGTATGAATCCTGCCATAAGCTCTTACAAAAAAACGACCCCAGATTGGGGCCTTATTTCGGCTTTCCAACCTAGTGGGTGTAAATTCAGATGCTTGTTAATGCTTCACGCTTTAACATTAGGAAGTATTATATAAAAAACTGCTGTGCAAGTCAACGATCTGGTTTTTACCCCATTTTTACCTCAACAGATACACCAGCAGCAAGATCAAGATGCATGAGAGAGTCAATAGTTTGATTGGTAGGATTGACAATGTCAATTAATCGTTTGTGAATTTTTAGCCCAAAGTGCTCGCGTGAATCTTTATCAATGAACGTTGATTTGTTAACAACGTATTTTTCAACCCTTGTAGGCAAGGGAATTGGTCCAACAAATGATGCGCCAGTTTTAGTTGCCGTATCAACCAATTTTTGACACGTTTCATCGATTAAACGATGATCAAATGATTTTAGTCGTATTCTTATTTTTCCCTTAGGCATATTATTTAAAAGAGCAAAATTCCAAAAGAAACGTGCCCCTAAGTTAACAGGAACACGCCTCTTATTTCTAAAAAAAATTTACTTAATTACTTTGGTCACCACTCCAGCTCCAACAGTTTTACCACCCTCACGGATAGCAAACTTCAGGCCCTCCTCAAGCGCCACCGGGTAGATGAGTTTGCCGGTGATTTTAATGTTGTCGCCCGGCATAACCATCTCAACTCCATCAGGCAGTGTTACCTCACCAGTAACATCGGTTGTTCTTATGTAGAACTGTGGTCGATAACCCTTGAAAAACGGGCTGTGTCGTCCACCTTCCTCTTTGGTCAAAACATAAATTTCAGCCTCAAATTCGGTGTGAGGCGTAACGGCTCCCGGCTTGGCAATAACTTGTCCTCTCTCGATGTCTTCTTTTTCAATACCTCGAAGAAGAAGTCCGACATTGTCTCCAGCTCGTGCCTCATCTAGTGTCTTTCGAAACATCTCCACACCAGTAATAGTGGTTTTCTTGGTATCTTTGCCAAGACCAATGATCTCGATTTCCTCATTAACTTTCAAAATGCCACGCTCCACTCTTCCTGTTGCAACAGTTCCTCTACCTTGAATGGTAAAGACGTCCTCAACCGGCATTAGGAATGGTTTGTCAGTATCTCTTTTTGGCTCAGGAATGTACGTGTCAACGGCATTCATTAGCTCCTCAATTGCCTTTTCTGCCTCGACATCGCCTTCAATTGCCTTAAGAGCTGAGCCCTTAATAACAGGAACTTCGTCTCCCGGATATTCATATTTCTTTAATAAGTCACGAATTTCCATTTCAACAAGGTCAATAATTTCCTTGTCAGCAACCATATCGATTTTGTTAAGGAAAACAACTATTGCTGGAACATTAACCTGCCGTGCCAAAAGAACGTGCTCTCTGGTTTGGGGCATTGGACCATCAGGCGCTGAAACCACTAGAATTGCTCCGTCCATTTGAGCTGCTCCCGTGATCATGTTTTTAATGTAATCGGCGTGTCCTGGAGCATCAATATGGGCATAATGCCTTTTTTCGGTCTCGTATTCTGAGTGGTGGATGTTAATAGTAACTCCTCTTGCTTTCTCCTCTGGAGCTTTGTCAATCTCCTCATATTTCATGGCTTTAGCAAGACCTTTTTTAGCCAGGTAGTGATGAATCGCTGAGGTAAGAGTAGTCTTACCATGATCAACATGACCAATAGTTCCAATATTCAAGTGAGGTTTATTTCTTTCAAATTTTCCTTCTGCCATAGTATTTTAGTTTAATAATTAATAAAAAATAACTAATAAATAATAGTTGTAACGGAACTATTATAGACAACACTCAGGTGATTTGCAACAACTAATGTTTGAAACGATAATAACAAGCAGAGCTTAATATTTCAAGAAGATTTTAATTGTTTACTAAGTTGGATAATATGTTTCAATGTTTCACTTGATATAATGGGAGAGAATCCATATCGCTTGGCATCACCCTGTAACTTTTTTTGTTGATATACAGGTCTGACCTCACCAAGTAAGCTAACTTCTCCGATAAAAACTGAATTGCCTGCAATTGAAAGATTTTTAAATGAAGACAAAATCGATGTAGCAACTCCCAAATCTGAGGCTGTTGATTTTGTCGAGACTCCTCCCGCAACTGACACATAAATATCAAATCTCTCTAAGGGCAGTTTTAGATACTTTTGCATTACTGCTAAAATTAACAAGACTTTATTATAATCAAGCCCTGACACAACCCGACGGGGAGAGGGTAGGTAGGACGACACAACAAGGGACTGAATCTCAAAGAAAATTGATCTTGAGCCTTCCGTCACCCCAACTATCGCCTTACCAATTGATGTTGAATCTGTTTTTTCTAAAAACTGTGTTGGATTTTCAACTTGTTTAAGCCCCGATTCATTCATTTCAAACACACCAATCTCGTCTATTCCACCAAAACGATTCTTTGACGCCCTTAGTATTCTGAAGCTTGAAAATCTCTCTCCTTCCAAGTGCATCACACAATCAACTAAATGCTCAAGTGTTTTAGGCCCGGCAATGACACCTTCTTTAGTTATGTGACCGATTAAAATGATAGGAATATTTTTCGATTTGGCAAAATCAACCAGCTGTCCTGCAACTTGCCTTATTTGCAACTGTCCACCCGGAGTCGAGAGAATACTGTTTGAATAAAGCATCTGAATCGAGTCAATAACAACAACGTCTATTTTTAATTTCGGATCAGATAACACACCAATAATTGCCTCAACTTCTGTGTTCCCTGAAAAATAGAACGCATCAAGATTGATTTTGAGTCGGTCTGCCCGATGTTTAATTTGAGAGGATGACTCTTCCCCTGATATATATAAACATTTGAGTTTTTGAAGTACCTCAAGCAAGAGCGTTGACTTCCCAACCCCCGGCTCCCCAGTTAACAGAACTACCTCACCGGATACAAATCCTCCACCTAAAACTCTATCAAATTCAAAAATGCTTGTCATTAATCTGCCCGACTGTGTTGACTTTACTTTTGATAAAGGAACTACCTCAGCCTTTTGAGTTGGAATATTCGTCCTTAGAATCATATCTTCGACTTTTTCGAGCGAGTCCCACGTTCCGCATTCAGGACATTTTCCAAACCACGAAGATGTTTTAGATCCACACTCTCTGCATTGATAGAATGTTTTACTCTTCATAGCTCATTCTAGTATAATACAACCATGCGCAACAAACTCGTCCTGCTTTTTGTCGTTTTTATTTTTTTTGGGATTATTATTGCCGGACGTTTTACTTTTCTTACATTCCAGGCAACTGACGGCCGGCTTAAAGTCATAACATCGCCTAACGCCACAATTTATTTGAATAACGCTCAGGTTGGCAAGACTCCATTTGAACAAAAGATTAAGGAGGGTGAGTATATTTTAAAGCTTGCTCCATCTGGCAATTCGACTGAATCTGCCACGTTTGAATCTAAAGTTAGAATCAATAAGAACACGCTTACCTACGTTAGCCAAGATTTGGGGACAACTAATTTAACCTCGTCGGGTGTTATTTTCACCATTGAGAAAATGGCCAACAAACCCGAGAAGCCAGAAACTGGTGAAATTGAGGTGCAAAGTGAACCAACTGGGGCAATAGTCTATCTTGACAGTGAAGAGCATGGAAATTCTGCCATTATATTGTCAGGAGTTGATAAGGGACAACACGAAATAACGGTGTCGGCAGCCGGATTTTTCCCAAGAAATGAAAAAATTGAGGTTAAACCGGGTTATCGGGTTATTGGGCGATTTAAACTCGCGATAGATCCAAGTCATAAAAAAGTTGACGAGTCAGTTGATAGCAAGCTGGCAACGAGTGAGGTAAATATCGCTCCCACCCCAGCGTCAAAAGCAATAAAAACAACGATTGTTGTTAAAGAAACTGGAACGGGATTTTTACGGGTAAGAAGCGAGGCTAGTTTGTCATCAACAGAATCGGCCCGTGTTAAACCCGGCGACAAGTTTGAAGTTATTGAAGAGCAGACAGGATGGTATAGAATCGAGCATGAGAAAGGAAAGTTTGGCTGGGTATCATCCCAATACACAGAGAAAACCCAATGATTAAATCATGTCTTCTTTTATTCTCTGGATTATAAAAATAAAACAAGCAATTAGTATTGTCGCTGTTGCAAAAGCAAGCATTTTTTGCTCTCCTCTGAAGTAGAGCGCAGAAACACCAAAAATAAAAGATATTATCCAATAAAAAACCGCAATTCGCCTTCTCCCCCAACCAATCTGAAGAAGGCGGTGGTGGAAATGACTGGCATCGCCCTTAAATGGGGATTGTCCGGCCAAGATACGTCTTACAAAAACATACAAAGCATCAATTATTGGCACTGATAAAACCATTAAAAGTATCCCAAGTTTTGCAAATGAAAGTATTGAAAGAGTAGCCAGCATAAACCCCGCCAATGCACCGCCTGAGTAACCGGGCATAATCTTTTGTGGATACATATTCCATACTAAAAATCCCGCAAATGCCCCAGACGTCACAAATGCAATCATTGAGACACTGCTTTTAGCAACTTCATGTGATGAGAAACGCAGAGCAAAGATACCAATAAACAAACACGATATGGCAACAAATCCAGGAAGCTGTCCATCAACTCCTTTACTCCAGTTGATAAAGTTCATTAAGGAGACAATCCAAAATATCGCAAATATGTTGGCAAAAAGTAAAAATTTATGAGTACCCAAAAATGAAATTGTCAGATAAACTTGGTCGAGTCTAATCACTCCACCAAACGGGTTTGAAATATATGGCACCCCAAGACCAAACAATATAACAATCACCGCAATGGCAAAGTTAATGACAAGTCTTAAGAACGGAGACAGATCATAATAATCATCAAGTAAGCCCGTGACGACAATGAGCACGGCACCAACCAGAATTCCGACAACAACCTTGTTAAGGGTTACAAAAAGAAGAATAGGTATAATAATTCCTAAAAGTATTGCCAGTCCTCCCGCTCTTGGAATAATTCCAGTATGGGTCCTTGCCGGTTGATTTCTAGTTTTTGGGTCATCAACAAGTTTGTATTTTTGGGCAAATTTTAAAACTCCCGGTGTTGACAGAACGCTTATAAAAAATGAGACAACAAAAGGAATAAAGTAACTGTTCATGTAACTAAAAATAAAATTTTCAGACAAATTAACGATGTTAAGATAACGATAGCTGTATTAATATATCGCAGCATTGACAGGACTAGTTCATTATCAGAACAAAGCCTAACTAAAACAAATTTATTGAAAAAAAGAAAAATGATCGCAACAATTGGAATAATAAGAATCATATAAGAGTCAACAACTCTCTCTCGCCCAGTTGACATTGAATAGAAAAGAGGAATCTGCGGGGGAAGAATAGGAAACTTTAAAAGAGCAATGATAATTGTTACGATTACCAAAATAAATTGAAAAATTGAGAATAATGAAATCTTTTTCATTGATATTTGTCAATATGCAGCAACAGCCTCAAAGTTGCCAGAGCGATCCATAACAAAAGCCTTATTGGGATAAGTAGGTAATATTTTTATAAACCTGCTTCTTGGGATTATACTGGAATAGGGCGTCTTAAAGTCTTTCACGGCGTATAGATAAACTTGCCTGTCAAAATAATAAACGGCTTGAAAGTACTGATCAATGTCAGCAACATAGATTACATCCCCTTTTTCTGTTACTGCCTTAATATTTTTAATACCGGCTCTTAGATCTTTTGAGGAAACTTTATTAACTTGAAAAGAAAAAATAATAAAAGATATTAAGCCCGACGACACAACTAGACTTTTAACGAACATAGAGTGATATCTAAAGACATATAATGCTCCAAAGCTTAATACTACCCCAAAAAATATTGGACCGAAAATCATCACAAGTTGGGTAACTAAAAATGTCAACGATTGGAATGCAATAATTCCTAAAACCGGAAGTGTTGCCAGTAAGATGGGTAATAGGTGAATTAAATAGCCGGTCCAAAGTTTTTTTGACTGAGAATATGTATAGACACCCTGAAGAAATAGAACTAAAATAAATGACCAGTGCGTAAGCCCGGCGAATATGCTCACAATAATAAACTTGGAATAATTTTTCCTAAGCAAGAAGTAGCAAGATAGGGTTGATAAAGATACAAACATCATTGAAGCGGTTGTTTGCATAGAAAAATACAAGAGAATTGGATTAAACATAAAGAAAAACAGATTACGATAGGCTCTTCTTTCAGTCATTGAAAATACTTTTATCAAAATGTGATGTACGCATAAAATAAAAATTCCAAACCAAATAAGCGAGAAACTGCGCATTATTATTTCACTTTTTCCAAAAATATTTATCCATACATGGAGGGCTATATAGTACATTGGACTAATCCCAAGACTTAAAGAGTTGCTTATAATTTCATTAAAAGGCAGGCGAGACAAAAGGTAAGAAAAACCTTCACTTGGTGTTAATGCTCTGGTTAACAAAAATAGCATATACAGCATCTATTGTATACCATTGTGGATAAGGTTGACAAATGGGCGATAAGCGATGTAAAATGAATGCATGTTCACGCTTACGCCTCTTCCTTACCAATATAACGCACTTGAGCCATTTATTGATGGAGAGACTATGATGTTCCATCATAATAAACATCACGCAGTATATATCGACAATTTAAACAAAGCGCTTGAGAGATATCCTGAGTGGCAAGAAAAAACTATTGAAGAAATTATCAAAAATCTAAATTCTATCCCAGAGAATATTAGACCTGCTGTAGCTAATAATGGCGGAGGACATTTAAACCATACATTTTTCTGGGATATTATGACACCAGTGAAAGGCCAAAAACCCGAAGGAGAACTTCTTGAAACGCTTATCTCAACATTCGGTAGCGTTGAGGAATTTATGACTCAATTTGAAAACGCAGGTTTAACAAGATTTGGCAGTGGTTGGGCTTGGCTTGTTGTTGAAGAAAGCAAGAGTTTGAAAATAATCTCAACTGCAAATCAGGATAGTCCATTGTCTCTTGGCATGACACCAATTTTAGGAGTTGATGTCTGGGAGCATGCATATTATCTTAAATATCAAAACAGACGAGTAGAGTATTTGAAGAATTTTTGGAATATCGTCAATTTCAAACAAGTTGAGGAAAACTTTAAACAGGCACACTAAGTAAAAAGTCATGTATTTCCTTCAAATAATTATCCTCTTTGTTATTTCAATCCCGGCTTCGATAATAATTACCTATACAACTATGCCAACTCCCGGCAATGTTACAAAGGTAAACGCTGAAGTTCCAACAATAGCAAATAACAAAATAATTAATATTCCAATAACAAATATTCCAACTCCAACTGCAGTTCCCACCAGATCACCAACCAGAATACCAACGCAAGAAGAGCCTGACGGTCAACAAGAGAGCGCTACCAATAACGATTGGGGAGTGGCCAAACAAATTAGCGAACATACTTATACGATTAAAGTTGATTATGACTCTTCAATGGCAAACCCTCAAGACATTCTTAATGCACTAAATTCTTATAGGAGTCAGCATGGCAGAGGATCTTTAAATTGGGACCAACGACTTGCCGATTATGCCAATGGACGAGCGGGAATTTTTAAGGATATTGGTAATACCGACTCCCATGCTGGATTTGAGAACTTTTTAAATAATGAAGACGGGTTTTCAAAGCTTGGATTTAACCGACTTGGGGAAAATTCATATTACGGCGGACCGTTAACTGGGACACACTTAATCGAATGGGTATTTGCCCAAAGTCCACAGCACAATGCCAATCAACTTGACAATTGGTCATCGGTTGGGATAGGAGTTGTCGGCGGAGGAGTCAACCTAAACTTCGGCGGAAACTAAATTTTTTTTGTCGGTTTATAGTCAATCTTCTTTCCCAATAATATTCTTGTGTGGGCGTCTAAAGCCGGGAGTGACGAGAGAAAAAATGAAATTACCGGAAGTAGATACCACTGGACAATAAGAAGCGGAATATTTTTCCAGTCAGTTTTGATTTTGATCTGCCGTCTAACGTGATAATCAAAATAAAGGATTGCAATAAGCATAAGTGAGGATATTGTTAGAATAAATGAGGAGAATTTTGGCAGCAAAAAACCCAGCACCGTTCGGCCAAATGCCGGGTTAACCAGAGAGGGGATTGATGCTGATAACGTTAACAAAAAGAAAGATGTTGGCCAAAAAAGATGAATCTCAATTAAAAATCCAATTTTTTTTAGTTTGATGATCCATGGGATTTGAGGCGTTTCAAAAGCCCTGACCAAAGCGTATGGAATATCGGTTATTCCCCAGGCCCAACGCCTTTCCTGGGCATATCGACTTTTGAAAGTATTGATAAACCCTTCAGCTCGAACTCCATCTCTGACAATAGGCAAGTATATTGGAATTGTTCTGATTTTATCCCCGTGGGCAAAAAATGCTTGAAGCTGAATATGCCAGTCTTCAGGAATTATGTCAACGTCCCAAAATCCAACAGAATGAAGCAGCCAGAGACTTGTCGAGTACGTTGAAATTTGAATAAGATCATCCTTCATCGATAAAAATGAAAGTCTTAAAACTGAACTCAAAATCATCTGAATTCTGACAGGTAGCCAAAGTTGCCAAAAATGGTTGTAAAGAAGAACTGGCGCCCAGTAAAAATGATACTGTCGGCTCTCATCTCTCAAAAACTCGTAAGTTAAATATGACAAATAATGGTGGGGGAGTTGGCTATCAGCATCACAAACTGTCACTAGAATGTTTTTTCGATCAATTTTCTTGTCTTGAAAATATTTGTCGATAATTTTTCCAGCATAAGCAGCATTGCTCGCTTTGCCTATCTCCTCGCCAGGTTTTAGAGGATGAAATGTTGTAAACAAATCTCTAAACTCTGTTTTATATTTGCAAATTAGTTGCCCTGCTCTTGTTTTAGCCGGTTCTCCCTCCAGCTCTTCCATTGCCAGAACAACGATAACTTCTTTGGGGTCAAAACTTTGTTTCACAAGCTTCTCAAGCGTTTTTGAAACTTTTTCAAATGATTCCTTGCAGTTGACAATCATTACGACATGGTAAACGTTGTCACTGTGTCCAACTTGCTGCATTCTTTCATGCCAGTCAATCTGTTTTGCCTCCTGCATGATCTTAAACGATACGCCAGCAAAGTAAATTGTTTTTATTGACTTATAAATAAAATAAAGTAAGTAGGCCATTATAAGATAGGCTGCGACGGCGGGATGGAAAAATGATAGCCAGACAGGCATTGTGATCATTAGAAACGTCATCAGAGGAACGATACGCTCGGCAACTCGGTAAAAAATAACAGAACGATTGAAGGGCATATCTTATTATAACAAACTAAAAAGTATAACCAATAGCCCTAACAGAAGACCCAAGTTGATTATATTTAAAACGTTAAATGCCCTCAAAAGTATTAGAAAAAATACGAAAACTACCATAATAAATGCATATTTTTTAGGAAAAAAGATATTCACCAATAGCCCAACAGTCAATGACACAACGCCTGAAAACAAGACAATAATTAATAAATCAAACGGCGGGAGATAGAACAACATAAGAGTTGTCATTGTAACTCCTAAAAAAAATCCTAATAACGGAACGACTTTTAAGGGATTAATTCGTCTCATTAATGCTGATTTTTTCATTAACTTCATAGTTTAAGTTTAGCAATTAGATACTTAATCGCCTATACTAAGTGTTATGTCAAAAAACGTGCTTAATTTAATTATTATATTTTCATGCATACTTCTTGTCGCAGCATTTTTCATAAACCCCCCTTTTGGGCAAAATCAAAACCAAACCAACCAAAACATAATAATAACTCCATTCCCAACTCAACCACTGGCGACGGTAACTCCTGCAAATATCCTCTCAAAACTGGTTTCATGCAATAATCCTTACCTACCGTTTCAAAAAGGGAAAAAATATACTTATAGAGTGACATCTACTCCAAAATTAAAAACCGAGAAGCCAATTATATTTACTAATACAGTTATCGAAGCATCAGGATCATCGGCAATCGTTGAAACGAAGTTTGCTAAGGACTCAAAAATAAACAAATCAAAAATGACATGTCGTAAGTCGGGTATTTATGGATTCCCATTTTCCTACATTTTGTTTACCCAATCGGACACCTTTTCTAAACAATTTAATTTGGAAACTACCATCTCATCACTGCTTGAATCATTCCTTATTCTTCCCGATCAGTTAACCATAGATAATAAAAAGAGCTGGAGTTATCCTCTTGTATTAGAGAATATTCCAATAAGGTTTATGGTTGAAGGAAAGGTAAAAAACAATACCGGAAACATTTTAACACTCAGTCAATCAATATCACCAGCCGTTGACTTTGTTAAAACAACTCCTTTATCAAATTCAATTGAAATTATAAGTCAATTCAGACTGGGACTTGGAATTGTTGAATATAGACTTAAGGTAAAGGCAGAAAAACCTACAGAAATTGTTATTAAGCTAGACTCTTTCTAATTTCATTTTTTCAACTAGATTACCTGGTACTTTTTCATAATGCGAAGGTTCCATATAAGGAATTCCTCTGCCTTCAGTTAACGATCTTACCGTTGTTACGTAACCCGATAACTCTGAAAGTGGCGCAAAGGCTTTAATAACGGTCGAATGTCCTCTTTTGTCTGTTCCTTGAATTTTCCCCCGCCTTGAGGATAGATCGCCAATAATTGTTCCCATAAATTCGTCAGGAACAGTAACTTCAACCATCATAATAGGCTCTAGAAGCGAGATGCCTGCTTTTCTGGCGCCGTCAGTTAATGCCATAGAACCGGCAATTTTAAATGCAATATCTGACGAGTCCACATCGTGATAAGTACCATCATAAAGAGTTACCTGCAAATCGGTCAATGGATATCCAAGCAAAGCTCCTTTGTCGCGTGCTTCAATCACTCCTTTTTCAACCGACGGGATAAATTCATTAGGTATCGATCCTCCTTTGACAGCGTTAATAAATTTAAATCCCTCTCCCCGACCAAGTGGTTCGATTTTAAGAAAACAGTGTCCGTATTGTCCTCGACCTCCTGATTGCTTGATGTATTTTCCTTCTGATTCAATAGATCTGTCTACTGTTTCTCTGTAGGCTACCTGTGGTTTGCCAACAGTCACGTCCATTCCCATCTCTCTTTTCATCCTATCAACGATAATCTCAAGATGAAGTTCCCCCATTCCCGAAATAATAGTTTGTCCGGTTTCATGATCGGTTTTGGCCTGAAACGTGGGATCCTCGTCTGATAATCTCTGCAGCGAATATGAAAGTTTTTCTTGATCAGATTTTGTTTTTGGTTCAATGGCAAGAGAGATGACCGGATCAGGAAAAGTAATATTTTCTAGGATAATCTGATCACCTTCGTCAGTTAGTGTGTCGCCAGTTTTAGTATCTTTTGGCCCAATTAACCCGACAATCTCACCCGCAAAGGCATGTGTTATTTCTTCTCTTTGATTGGCATGCATTAAAAGTAACCGACTTATTCGCTCTTTTTGACGTTTAGTAACATTATATACATATGAACCGGCTACTAACTCTCCTGAATAAATTCTTGCGTATGTCAATTTGCCAACATGTGGATCAAGCTGAATTTTAAAAGCAAGGGCAGTAAATTTTTCATTACCAACCAATCTTCTTGTTTTTTCTTCCCCGGTTATTGGATCGGTACCTTTGATAATCTCCAGATCCACTGGAGACGGAAGGAAATCAACAACAGCATCCAGGACTGGCTGGACACCTTTGTTTCGCAGCGACGTGCCACAATAAACCGGCACAACTTTATAAGCAATAACCATTTTTCTAAGTGCTGCTTTTAAGTCGGCAACTGAAATTTCCTCTCCTTTAAAATATTTATCAAGTAGGTTATCATCAGATTCGGCTATCACTTCAATCATTTTGTCATGATATTCTTGAACCTGGGTTTTGACTTCATCGGGAATTTTTTCAGTTTTTTCAAACTCAATTCCGGTCGCGTCTTTATTGTCATCCCACATATAAGCCTGCATTGTCAACAAATCAACAACGCCTCTAAACGTTGATTCTTTACCTATTGGAACTACCATAGGTAAAGGCTGAGCACTAAGTCGCTCAATAATATCTTTTAGAGTGTTCTCAAAACTTGCCCCTAATTTATCCATTTTGTTAACAAAACAAATACGCGGGACTTTATATTTGTCAGCTTGCCTCCAAACGGTTTCAGACTGGGACTGAACGCCCTCTTCAGCATCAAACACCATAACTGCCCCATCCAGAACTCTTAAAGACCGCTCAACTTCAGCAGTAAAATCAACATGTCCGGGAGTATCGATAATATTGATTCTGACGTCTCCCCAGAAAGTTGTTGTTGCAGCAGACACGATAGTTATACCACGTTCTTTCTCCTGTTCCATCCAGTCCATCTGGGTATTGCCTTCATCAATGTCTCCTATTTTATATGAACGTCCAGTGTAGAAGAGAATTCGCTCGGTGGTTGTGGTCTTACCAGCATCAATATGGGCAATAATTCCGATATTTCGAATTTTATCAAGAGAGACATCACGATTCTTGGTAATAATATTTTGTTGAGTCATATAGAAATATCAAATTTTAAAGACTAAATATAAAAAATGAATAGTTATAAATTTTGATTTTTGCTTTTTGATTTTTGAATTATTTTTCTTACCATCTAAAGTGTGCAAAGGCTTTGTTAGCTTCGGCTAATTTTTCAACGCTTGTCTTTTTTTCAATTGCCCCACCTATGTTATTATAAGCATCCATAATCTCAGCAAAAAGTTTCTCATCAAATGAGTGATATTTACTGTTTGGTCTTTTGGCAGCTGCTTCAATAATCCAATTGAAAGCTAAAAATAATTTTCTTTCTTCCCTCGTCTCCGTTGGAACCAGATATGAAGCTCCGCCTACTCTTCTTGGTTTTACTTCCATACCGGGGGCAGTATTTGATATTGCAGTTTTGATAACATCGATAGCGGTAAAATTCTTTTCCTCAATTTTTTTCATAACACTATAAATCATTTTACGGGCAATTGATTTTTTACCATCAACCATAATGTAATTAATCAGTTTTGCGACCTCAGAACTTCCATAAATTGGGTCTTTGTCGGTTTGTTGTCTTTTATATGATCTTCTTGGCATGATAGTTTATATTTTATCTTTTAGTTTTTTCGCGCCTAGCGCCGTACTTTGAACGTCCGGTTTTTCGTCCTTCAACCCCAGCAGTATCATAGACACCTCTTACAACATGGTATTTCACTCCTGGCAAATCTTTAACTCTTCCCCCTCTTATCAAAACAACTGAATGCTCGGCAAGTTGATGGCCAATACCGGGTATATACGCTGTTACTTCAAGCCCATTTGATAGTTTAACTCTGGCAACTTTTCTTAAAGCTGAGTTTGGTTTTTTGGGCGTCATCGTTCGAACCACTGTACAAACCCCCCTTTTAAAGGGTCCAGCATGCTCGGTTTTCCTTCTTTTTAAACTGTTAAGGACATACTTCAAAGCAACAGCCTTAGTTTTTTTATCCTTTAGCTTTCTTTTGTGTGTTATTAGTTGGTTTATTGTTGGCATATTACTCTTTGGCAATTACTTGTGACTGATCAAGCGCCTTCTGAATTTCTTCTTCCTCATTGAGAGTCGGTTGGACAACAGTAGCACCGACATCATCGGTAACACTACTGCTTAACATTTCGTTGGTTCCCAATTCGCTCTTGGGTGAGTCGCCAAAATACTTATCAAGAAGCTCCTCAGTAACTGGAATAAGCCGGCCAATTATAACATTTTCTTTGAGTCCCAGCAAATTATCAACTTGGCCCTTTATTGAAGCTTGGGTTAATATCGTTGTAGTATTCTGGAAAGATGAGGCTGAAAGCCAAGAATCTGAAAATGTTGCTGCTCGAGTCACGCCAAGTATTGAAACTCTGCCCACTGCCGGCCTTCCACCTTGGGCTAGAACTTTTTTATTTTCCTTATCAAAACGATATCTAGAGACAACCTCACCAGTTATAAATTTTGTGTCTCCTTCAGATTCAACAACAACCTTATCTGACATTTTACGAATAATAACCTCAAAGTGTTTATCGTGAATTGGAATTCCCTGAGACTCATAAACCTTCTGGATTTCGTTTAGAAGATAAATTTGGGCTTCTCGTAAGCCTTTAACCATCAATATTTCCTGAATATCCAGAAATCCCTCGCTGAGAGAGTATCCAACGGGAACTAATTGGCCATCTTTAACTTTAAGTTTCCTACTTGTTGGCAACATGAATTCTCTTTCTTCTTTGGTTTTATCAGACGATGTTATCTTAATAACATAAACGTCCTTTTCAGTATTCTCTTTAACTGAAACACTGCCTGCAATATCGGTTATCGGAGACATTATTTTAGGCGTTCTTGCTTCAAATAATTCCTCAACTCGAGGAAGACCCTGTGTCACATCGGCCATAACAATTCCTCCAAAATGTCTTACCCGCATTGTCAACTGGGTCCCTGGCTCTCCGATTGACTGAGCAGCGGTGATTCCAACTGGTGTTCCAATTTCAACAATCTCTTTTGTTGCCAAATCAACTCCATAGCATAGTTGGCAACAACCATATTCGGTTTTACAATAGAGTGCAGATCTAATTTCGACTCGCTCCACTTGCATCTCATCTAAAAGATGCATTTTATCTTCACTAATAAGTTCTCCTTTCTTAAAGAGCACTTTTTTATTTTTCCCAATAATGTCATGAAGAGTAAATCTATTTTTAGCCCTATCAACAAACTTATCAGATCTCTCATCATCTCTTGCTACAATCAAACCTTCTTCGACCCCACAATCATGCTCTCTAACGATCATGTCGTGGGATACATCAACAAGACGTCTCGTTAAATATCCAGCATCGGCGGTTTTAAGAGCTGAGTCAATAAGTCCCTTTCGGGCACCTCGAGCCGATATAACATATTCAAAGATTGACAATCCCCCCCGATAATTTGATTTAGTTGGCACTTCAACAATTTTACCCAAGGGGTCAATAACCAATCCTTTCATTGCCGATAACTGTTTTAATTGTTCACGAGAGGCTCTAGCTCCTCCGGAATTCATAACAATTTTGATTGGGTTCTCCTCCTCAATTTTTTCCCAGGTGCGATCTGCCATTGTCTCAGTAGTCTCAAGCCAGACATCGTTAGATAATCTCTTTCGTTCATCCTCAGTAATCAATCCTTGAAGGTAATTTGTCTCTATTTGTTTAACTTTCTCCTCAGCAATCTTCAATAATTCATCCCGCTCCTCAGCAATCAAACAATCAAAAATTGAGAGGGACAATCCGCCGGAAATTGTTGATCCCCAGAATCCAAGTTCCTTTAAGTCATCAATAAGTTGCGCAACTCTCTCTTCATTATCGACAAATTTAATCGTTGCAGAAACTATGATCTTTTTTAGATCTCCGGCAGTGACCGGCTGGTTGATAAATCTTAAGACTTCGGGCAACCGATCGTTAAAAAGAATTCTTCCGATTGAAGTTCTTAGAAGCTCGTTGTTAATTCTAGCTATGATAGGTTGCCGAGTTTCAATAAAACCCAAATCAAATGCCATTTTAGCCTCAACGTCTGATGCGAAATGTTTAAGCTCCTTGTCTTCTTTATCATAATAGTCATGGTTAATAGTTGTAATATAATAACAACCTAAAGCCATATCTTTATTTGGAACAACAATCGGGCTTCCATCTGCAGGTTTGAGCAAATTTTTCTGTGGAAGCATTCTTGTTTTCACCTCTTCAATTGATTTGGCAGATAAAGGTACAAACACTGCCATCTGATCTCCGTCAAAGTCGGCATTATATCCTTGACACACTGTGGGATGAAGTTTTATTGCATGGTCATCGGTCAATACAGGGTAAAATCCTAAAATAGATAATTTATGCAGAGTCGGTGCCCTGTTTAACATAACTGGATGCTGACTAGTGATTTCTTCCAAGATGTCGTAAATGATGGGATCTTTAGTTTCAAGAAAATTTTTAGCCGACCTAATATTTTGTGCCAAACCTCTAATAATTACTTCATGGAGTAAAAATGGTTTAAACAATTCCAAAGCCATTTCCTTGGGTAGACCGCATTGATGGAGCTTGAGTTCTGGCCCGCCAATAATTACCGATCGCCCTGAATAATCGACTCTTTTTCCAAGAAGGTTTTGACGAAATCGCCCTTGTTTACCTTTAAGAACTTCCGATAGCGATTTTAGTTGTTTTGTACGAGTAGTTTTGGCTTTACCGCCCCTGGACTTTGAAAGGTCAATAAGTGAGTCAACCGCTTCCTGAAGCATTCTTTTTTCATTTCTTAGAATAATTTCAGGTGCCCCCAACTCAATTAAATGCTTGAGTCTGTTGTTTCTATTAATTACCCTCCTATAAAAATCGTTAAGGTCAGACGTTGCAAATTTTCCACCCGACAATTGTACGACCGGTCTTAAGTCAGGTGGGATGACCGGTAAAACCACCATTACCATCCAACGTGGCGCAACCCCTGATTTTATAAATGACTCAACCAGTCGAGCTTTTTTGAGCATTTTGGTTCTTTTTTCACCTTTTTGTTTGACAAGTTTTTTAAGAACTTCTTGATATTCTTTCTTCAAGTCTATGCTCCCTAGCGTTTCAAGAAGTACTTCGGATCCCATCCCAACGGTCAAGAAGTCAGAAGCTCCAATGTCAGAGAGGTAAAGATGATCTTCCTCTTCAATTGTCTCAAGTGATCCAATTGACTTTACCAATTTATTAAGTCTCTCGAAAAAGACTTGCTTTTCAGTTTTCCTCTCGTTATATCTCTGACCAAGTGAAGTATAGCGTTCCCTAAATTTGAATTTGGCTTCAGCAATTGTTAGCTCCGCCTGCTCTTTGTTTTTAACTTTACCGATTATATCCTGCTTAGCTTTTTTTTCTTCTTCTCCAATAAGATCTTTTTGGGCTTTATTCCAAACCTCCACGATGTCAATTTCGGCACGGGCTTTCTCATCAAGCTTTTTAACTGCCTCGACTCTCTTATCCTCATCAATATGTTTAATTAAATAGAGTGCGTAATAGACAATTCTTTCCAAGTTATTTGAAGTGATATTAAGAAGCACTGAAAGAGGTGAGGAAGCGCCCTTGAAGTACCATATATGAGCAACAGGGGAAGCTAATTTAATATGTCCCATGCGTTCGCGACGAACTACCGACGTCGTCACTTCAACACCACATCTATCACAAACAATCCCCTTATATCGCATTCGTTTATATTTTCCACAATAGCATTCGTAATCTTTTGTCGGGCCGAAAATTCGCTCATCAAATAAACCATCTTTTTCCGGTTTGAAAGTTCTGTAGTTAATGGTCTCTGGTTTAGTGACCTCCCCATACGACCACGAAGTAATAATTTCAGGTGAAGCAAGCATTAATTTAATACCAGAGAAATCAACCATTCTGACGATATTACTTTTTTTACTTTGTGATTCTTCCATAATTATTCAACTGGTTGGATATCCAAACCCAATGCATTTAATTCTTTAACTAAAACGTTAAACGATTCAGGCACTGCTGATTGAGGAATGTCAACACCTTTAATTATTGCCTCAAATGCTTTTCGCCTTCCATGAACATCGTCTGATTTAATTGTTAGCATTTCCTGAAGAGCATACGGCATTCTATGTGATTCAAGAGCCCAGACTTCCATTTCTCCAAATCGTTGTCCTCCCATTTGCGACTTTCCGCCTAGTGGCTGTTGTGTGACTAGTGAGTACGGACCGGTAGATCTTGCATGAAATTTATCCTCAACCATATGATTCAGCTTCATAATGTACCCAACACCTACAAAAACAGATTTTTCAAATTTGCGTCCGGTTCTGCCATCATATAAATTAACTTTTCCAGTAGTTGAAAATCCGGCATTCTTCAACTCTTCTTGAATTAGTAACTCATCAACCGGTTCAAATATTGGAAAAGCATATTTTTTTCCTTGTAAGTGACCTGCCATTCCAAGAATCGTTTCAAATAATTGTCCTAAATTTAGACGATTTAAAACCGAAGTAGGAGAGAGCACAACATCAACTGGAGTGCCATCTTCTAAAAATGGCATGTCGTGTTCGGGTAAAATCCGAGAGATAACACCTTTATTACCATGACGACCAGCTAATTTATCTCCAACGGTGATTTTCCTTAATTCTCCAATTGTTACAATGATTTTCTTTAAAATGCCCGGATCAAGTTCATTGGGATCGCGTTTGGCGTTAATTATTCTAACGTTGACAACAACTCCTTTTTTCCCATATGGCATCCTAAGCGATGTGTCTTTTACGTCTTTTGCTTTCTCACCAAAAATAGCTCGCAAGAGTCGCTCTTCTGCACTTAGTTCTTTCTCGCCTTTTGGAGCAACTTTCCCAACCAAGACATCCCCCGATTCAACAAGGGACCCTATTACAACCAGTCCTGACTTATCAAGGTTGGCTAATATTTCCTCCCTAACGTTTGGAATGTCTCGAGTTAACTCTTCAGGACCAAGTTTTGTGTCAACAACGTCCGCTACAAATTCTTCCATTGTCATTGATGTAAGTAAGTCCTTTTTCAAAACTCGCTCTGATATAACAAATCCATCCTCGTATCCAAATCCGTCGAGTGACGAGTAGGCAACAATAAGATTTTGGCCGACTGCAAGTTCGCCCATCTCGGTTGACGGACCGTCAATTAGAACGTCTCCACGTGAAACTGATTGATTAAGGCTAACCCGTGGTGATTGATCAAAAACAACATCACGATTGGTTTTGACAAATCGTTCAAGTTGATATTCATATTTTTTACCTGACTGCCCCTTTAAAACTAGTTTTTTAGCATCAACATAATCAATTACACCCCCTTCAGGAGAAAGAATTGTCCTGTTTAAACCAGTTGCTACCTTTTGCTCGACTCCCGTGCCGACAACAGGCGAACTAGGGGCAACAAGCGGAACAGCTTGACAGAACATGTTACTCCCCATCAGCGATCGCGTAGCCTCATCATGTTGTAAAAATGGAATAAGTGAAGGCGAAAGTCCAACTACCTGACGAGGAGAGTAATCAATATAATCAATTCTCGTTGCGTCAACCTCAATCACGTCTCCCTTATACCGCGCGGTAACTCTGCTCTCAACAATAAAGTTGTTCTCGTCAACCTTGACACCCCCGTGAGTAATATAGTACTGTTCTTCATCATCTGCTTGTAAATATTCAACAACCGGCAGTACTTTAACCAAGATTTTAGATCCCTTCTTTTCTTTGGCAACTTTTCTATATGGAGTTTCAAGAAGTCCGTAATCATTTACACGAGCATAAAGGGCTAAATACGTTACTACTCCAATATTTGGTCCTTCAGGAGATCTAATTGGGTCAATTCGACCATACTGAGACGCAGCAATATCACGAATTGAAAATGAAGCTCTTTCCTTAGCTATTCCACCCGGCCCACCAACCGTAAGTCGTCTTAAATTATCAAGCTCAGATAATGGATTAGTCTGATCAACAATAGTTGAGAGTTGACTGGTCCTATAAAAAGAGTTAATAGCAGCAGCAATGGCTTTACTATTGACAATTTGAGAAGGCATTACCTCTCCTTCCGGCATTGTCATGCTCATTCTTGATTTAATGTCACGCTCCGCCCTTACCATTCCAACCCGTATGCCATACATCCCAATTAGTTCTCCAACCGCGCGAACTCTACGATTGGCAAGATGATCAATGTCGTCAAAGTTCCCACGCCTTGCGGTTAGATTGACAAGATATTTAATCATTTCAACAACATCTTGTTGCATTAAGATAAAATTTTCTTTTTCTATGTTTATATCAAGTCCTAATTTTTTATTGATTTTGTATCTACCAACATTATCAAGTGTGTAACGACGATTGTTGAAAAACAAATTATTTAAAGTCTCGTTAGCAGTTGACAATACTAGAGGTTCGCCTGGACGTATTTTTTTATATATTTCCAAAATCGCCTCGTCGTGGGTTTTTGAATTGTCTTTTTCAAGTGTTGGCAGAATATATTTTTCAACTAAGTTTTTATCAATGCCAGAAAAAAGATTAACAATTTCCATGTCACTCATGTTTTTAAATGATCGTAAAAAAGCTGTCGCTAAAAATTTTCTTTTCTTATTAATTTTTGCTTCGATAAGATTATTTTTTGAAATGGTCAAATCAAGCCAAGCGCCAATATATGGTCTAATTTCGGCATTGTAAACTGTCGATCCAGTATTTTTATCAACCTCTGCAGTAAAATAAACTCCTGGTGCTCTAACAATCTGGCCAATAACACAACGTTCAATTCCACTAATAATGAACGTTCCTCGATGGGTCATTTTAGGAAGATTAAAGAAATAGACGTCTTGTGTTTTTTCTTGATTTTTCTTTTTATTAAGAAGTTTTACTTTGGCATAGACGGGGAATTGGTAGGTGAGTTTTTTATCAATACATTCTTCTTGGGTATATCGAGGTTCTCCATAAAAAACATCAATGAGCTCAAGCGTGAAGTTTTTTTTGGTGTAGTCTTCAATTGGAAAAAATTCCTCTAGGATATTTTTAATTCCACCATTTAAGAAAGTTTCCCACGATTTTGTTTGAATTTCGATTAAGTCTAGCTGTTCAAGTTCATCCACCTGCCCATAAAAAACCCGTTTGGGAATGAATGATTTCTTAGTTATTTTTGTTGGTGTAGGCATCTGTCTTCTTAAGAGGGCAAGAAATTGATATTTTTTATCAAAAAAATAGATAGACCAATATCTATTTGGCCTATCTGACATTCACGAAAATGAAGTCAATATACATCACTCATACCATAAAGTCAAGCGCTTTTTAAAGTTTTGCCGTTTTTTACAAAAAATTTACTAATGTCTCTCTTCTCAGGAAGAGCTGATTGGATTTTTGATATAAGATCGGTAATGTTTGTTGCTCCGGTAATTAGTTTATTTTTATTAGTTTTTGTTTCAACAGCAGATTCAACAATATCGTCAATATTATTTTCCAAATGTTCGGCGAAATCCATTATCTGCTTCAATGCCGATCTGCCCTTTTTTGTTCCAAGAAAAAATAATACAGTTGCCCCAACAGTAAAACCTGTCCAAAAATTGCTCATGGCAGGAGTAGTCCTTTGCGTTTTAGCGATCATGCTTGTCTTTCTTTTTCGACTTTGTTACCAAATCAACCACCTGTAACAACTTACCTATTCCTGACACAAACGCGGTTACCTCAGAATATCCTTGGCTTAATCCTGAACCAATTTTTTCAAACTCATCCATAATATTGTTTGCTCGGGTAAGAAGTTTTCTAAGATCGCGGAGGACAAAAACCAACTGAACCCCAATAATGGTTAGTAGCACCGTCATGATTGTTGTTGCCGATATTATTATTATTTGATTAGGGTCTGTCATGTCAATTACAACTTCCTCACTTGGCACATTACTTTGTTAGAAGCTGCGGGACTCGACGACGTACTATCATAAGCACGCCTTACTCGTTCCTCGCTTCTTTCTCGTACTGCATCCAATTGTGAAAGTTGTTATGTATCATTGTTATTAAAATGGTTGTGAAAGTCAAGTATAATTATTGAGTTTTATGAAAAGAGCCACAATTGTACTCCCAACCTATAACGAAAAGGAAAATATCAAAATTCTCATTCCTGAAATATTCACTATCGCTCAATACGTTCAAAACTGGAGCATTTCAATTCTTGTTATTGATGACACGTCACCCGACGGAACTGCCGATGAGGTAAAGTTACTTCAAAAGAAGTATAAAAACTTGCATCTAATTGTCGGTCCAAAACTTGGCCTTGGTAATGCCTATCAACGGGGGTTTAGATATGCTACTGATAATCTTGGTCCAGACTTTATATTCGAAATGGATGCAGATCGCCAGCACAACCCTAACATCTTGCCAAAATTTTTGAAGAAAATTGATGAAGGAGCAGAATTTGTTATAGGGTCAAGATATATAAAGGGTGGTGGGATTCCTGAAAGCTGGGCGTTTTATAGAAAATTCTTTTCGTATTTTGGTAACTGGGTTTTACGACTTGGATTTATGAAACTTTCAATAACCGACTGGACATCAGGCTATCGTGCCATTAAGACGGATTTTATAGATAAAACTCTACCTTTGTATAAAAAGCTTAATGGTTATACTTTCCAAATTGGCATTCTTGACAATGCTATTAAAAATCACTTAAGGATTGCAGAGGTTCCATTCTATTTTGAGGAGAGAGGTAAAGGAGAATCTAAAATAAAAACATTAGAGTTCGTTGTGAATAATTTACTTTATATCTTTTTCAACTCATCATTTGTTAAATTTGCGTTTGTTGGAGTTACTGGCGCTGTAATTGACTTTTGTATTTCGTTCGTTTTGATTGAAATGTTTCGGCTAAGAGTATTTTTCTCAACCATAATTAGCGCCGAAACAGCCATAGTCACCACATTTGTTTTTAACAACTACTGGAGTTTTGCCCATAAAAAAGTAGCGCATAAATTAAATTCATTTATTAGAAGTTTTGTCAAATATAACACTGTGTCTGCCGGCAACATTCTCATTCAAGCAGTTTTGCTTGAAATTGCGACAATAATTTTTCCTTTGAAATTTTGGTTTGTTTATAAATTCATAATTTTGGCCGTTGTGATTATTCCATATTCTTATTTCATGTATAACCAAGTTATCTGGAAACAATCACCTCAAAAACTTGCAAATAAAGAATAATTGGCTTACTATATTCTTTAGATGAAAAAGCCACTGTCGCCAATGCAGAAAGCTTTAAATCTTTGGGCAATTGTTTTGATTCTCTGGAGTGTTTATAGAACAAAGCTTGCCCTTCCTGAGTGGTTTGATGAATTTGTTGCCAAACCATTAGTATTTGTCCTGCCGGTTTATTTCTACATTAGGAATTTTGAATTGAAGCCGTTTTTTGAGTCAATTTATCTGACCAGGGCTAATCTTTTTAATAATGTCAAAATTGCGCTTGGCATTGGGGTGCTTTTAACTGGTTCAGCAGTTGCTGCCAATTACTTTAGACATGGAACATTCTCATTTTCAAATACTTTATTTAACGTAGGGGCTCAAAATCTGCCAATTATTGTTATTATATCCCTTGCAACTGCAATCTCTGAGGAGCTTTTGTCAAGGGGGTTTTTGCTCAAGAGATTGTACGAGGATTCTGGAAATATTTATGCTTCATCCTTTTTATCTAGCATTCTATTTTTGGTTCTACATATTCCAATATTATTTACAAATATTCAACTGCAAGGATCACTAATATTATTGTTTTTGATGACCGACTTCATATTAAGCATGGTCAACTCCTTTCTTTTTCTTGACGGCAAGAATCTTATATCACCGATATTGGTGCACACATTCTATAACCTAGCAATAATTCTTTACGTGTAGGTTATTTATTTTCTTTAACTAAAAAAATATCTTGTTTGTGATATTTAATTTTTTCATTATATTGATCTCCCATCTCGTCAGGAAAACCAATATATGCCGTCCGTTTTTGATCTTTGCTTGAAGGCATTGTAAAAACAAACTTGTCAAATTTTGCCACCTGAGTAAAGCCATGCTCATCTCTTTTTGTTCGAACGGTCTCTTTTTGAAACTTAGACGGATCAATTTTATTGTAGAAAAGAAGATAAATGTATGGCTGGCCGTTTTTTGTTGTTATATAAAATTTATCAAATTTGGAATAGTTTTCTTTTACGTAGTTAGCTAATTCTTTATTGCCACACTGCCAGGCACTTTGAACCGTTGGCCGTTTGAAATAATGAAAGAAATAGACATCGTAAGCAAAAAATAAGAAAAATAGATGAGCTAAAAATATCGCCAAAACTACCAAATTGTTCATATTTTTTTTCAACTCAAAAAATCCATATGACGCAAATAGCCCCAATGGAATTATTAAAAAGCACGTTCGTGTCAACGAAACTGGTTGCCAAGTCAAGGCACTACCGATTGGAGCAACAAGCAAAAGTCCTAAGAAATAAAATCTAAATCTGTTTTTATTTCTAAGTAGGGCAAAAACACCAATAATCGCACAAATATATAAAATCGGGGTTATGGGGTTCATCCCAAGATATCCAAATTTCTGATTAGGGTCTCCTGTTACAACCAAAAAATCGGGGGACAAAAGTCGCAGATAGTTATTGGTAAAAAATATTATCCCTTCAGTTAGTTTATTGTGGATTAATCGAATATTGTGCTCATTTAGGTATTCATTAATTCTTAAAGTAAAGCCAATATTTTTATAAAAAGCCAAGTTGGAAAGTCGATTTACTCCATATTGCAAGTCAATAAATGTAGGAATCAATAAAGTAGTCACCGTCAGAAACAAACTAGTTTTACTAATACCCTGTCTAATATTTTTAATTAAAAAGAACAAAATAGAACCAACTACGAAAATAAGATAAATTCTGCCGATGTGATATGAAAATGCTGAAAACAGGGCAAAAAGTAATGTTAAAAGGAGGGTTTTAAAAGTTTTATTTTCAAAAAAACCAACTGCAAAGTACGAAGATAAGGTAATAAATAAGGTCGAGAGTGCAGCTTCATGAGCATGTCGGGTTACTATTAGGGTCCAGATCGACGCGGATACAAAAAAACTTCCCAGCAAAGCTATCTTTTCATCCTCGATCACTTTTTTAAACAAAAAATATGATGATAAGGCAAGCCCTGCAGCAACAAACAAATTTAAAAGACGAACTGAGAAGTCAGACATTCCAAATAAGGCAACTGATGGAATGGAGAGGTAGCTATACAAGGGCATTTTAAAATCATCAAATGATTTAAGTCGCATGGGAAGAAAGTTGCCATGCTCATCCTTTAAAGTTTGTAGGATTGAATAAGCATTATATCCAAATGCTGCTTCATCAGGATTTAGACAGCCGGGGATTTGATTAAATTTGAATAGATTTAGTGAGATTGTAAATATAACAATAGCTCCTAGTAAAAGTAAATATATCTTATTTTGTTTAAATATTTTAAACACATTATTTAAATAGCTTTAAAACAGTATAATCGTTTACTTTTGATTGTTTTTTTTCAACAATCCAACTCTTAAATATTAATGGGAAAGCAAATAATGCTCCTAAAAAACCCTTGAAGAAATTTATATCACGAGCAAATCCATGCTTAAATAAATAATAAGGCAGATATGCAATATGCTTTAATATAAGCTCAAAATCAGTAATATTTTTCCACATAAAAATGAAGTGGTTTCTGTATGCAATTGTTTTAATGAAATCATCCTTGAAATATTTTCTTATTGTTGATTCGTGATAATGTTGAACCAAAATTGATGGCTCAAACCATATTTTCCAGCCTCGTTTGTTAGCCCGATAAGATAGGTCATTATCTTCATGGTAAAAAGGCTTGAATAAACTGCCGAATCCATTAATTTGTTTGAAATAGCTTGCCCTTAATAAGCAACAACCACCCTCTGCCCAACCATTGATACCCGGCGTCAAATTATCAACCTTTTTGTTAAATATAAATCCTCGTCTTTCAAAAAAGGCATTTTTACCAACAATTTCTCCATTCTTTTCTTTTTGGGCAAAACTTACTCCAAAAAGTTGAAGGTTATCGTTAAGGATTTTTACCGCCTTTTTATATGATTCTCCGTCAAGCAAAACGTCAGAATTTAAGAGGAATAAATAGTCTCCGTTTGCATGCTTTGCTCCCCAGTTTACAGTCTGACCAAACCCAAGATTTTTTTGATTTGATAATATTTTTATCTTTGGAAATTCTTTTTCTATTAACTCGGGGATGTTTTCATCTGACGCATCATCGATAACAATAACTTCGCAACTCTTAAGAAACTCCCAGTTTTGTCTTAGGTTTTTTAATAGCAGTTCTTTGTTTTTATATACCGGAATAATTACGGTAATTTTTCTCATAAGTTAAAAACCATTTTGCAGTCATTTTTAAATGAGCTGTAATTAAATTTTTTTGCGGTTTTTAATCCTTGTTTTTGAATTTTCTGCATTTCATTCTCGTTGTTAACTATTTCGATTGTTTTTTTAACTAACTCCTCAACCGACTCATACAAGAAACCATTAACGCCAGATTCTATAATATCTTTTTGCCCTCCTGCATTATAAGCAAAAACAATACATCCTCGTGAAAGTCCCTGAAGAGGAGATATTCCAAAATGTTCAACGGCATCTGGGTCGTTTTCCTCATCAAGACCATATCCGGCAGCGTGCCAATACACACTCGCCTCATTAAGTTTTCTTATCATAACTTGGGACGCTGCATTTGGCAGTAATTTTACATTACTATTTTTACTCGCCAGTTTTTTTATCTTATTAAAGAAATCTTTATCTTCCGTCCTCAGTCCTCCAATAAGAATCAGCTTCCAGTCGGGTTTCAATTTCTGGAATTTATTAAATACCTCAATTAAAACATCTTGTCTTTTTGAATGAAGATGCCCAAAAAATCTACCAATTGAGACAATTGTCTTAGTTTTGTTTCTGTTTATTGGTTTAAAAAAATCATCTGAAAGATAGGGAGTTATTACATGAGTAGGTCTTTTTACCCAGAATTTTAAATATTTTGCTGTAAATTCCGAGTTTGCTATAAACTCAAAATTTCTTAGTTTTAAGTTATTAAGAAAAGTATTTTTATATAAATCTTTTTTTGGGTACATTGAAAAAATATAGTTGTGTTTTCCGCCTGAAAAGAAGTAGCTTCCGTCAGTTGCATAAATAACATAATCAAATTGTGAGGTGAGATTTAATCTGGCAATAGACGAGAGCTTGCTAAAGTTAGTGATAAAGTTTATTTTTTTAATACTAATATTTAGCCTATCGTTAATCGTTTTTTCAATAGAAGGGTCACTCCAGGCTAGAAAAATTTCATACTCAAAATCTTCTAAAACTTTCCCCATTGATAAGATATGCTCCTCGCCACCTCCAATAGTGTCTAAATAAGGGTTAATTATTAAGACTCTTTTCATAAAGTAGTAAATAAGTAACTGTTTTGGAATAAGCTTGATATATACTTGCAATAAGTCCTGTCGGTCCGTCAAGTATGCCTTTGTCACGAATAAACCGCCGGTAAAATTCGGCTAGAAACTTTCTAAAGAAGGTTAAAGTTGATGCTTTCCTGTTGCCTCGATACAACAACAACGATTCTTTATCTTCAAATCTTATTGTTTTCTCAACCATCTCGTTCAAGTTTCCTTGAGAGAAATGAAGTAGTGGAGATTTAAGCGTCCCCATTTCGCCTTTAATAACTGGAGTTGAGTGGATTTCTTTTGGCCATTTTATAAATGAATTTTTTTTAATTAACCTGACTATTGGGTCAGGCCACCAACCGCCATGTTTCATAGGCCACTTTTGAGCAAACATGTTAAGCCGAGGTCCCTTGAAGTGAGTAAAATTGGTTTCTTTTATAATATGTTTTATTTCATCAACCAACTCTTGGCTAAACCTCTCATCAGCATCTAAGATGTACGCCCATTCAGCATCAGCCTTCTCAATTGCAAAATTTCTTGACGGTTCAATAATTGGAGCCTTTTTATAGGAATAAACCTTAACACCCATCGATCTTGCAACGCCGGCTGTGTTATCAGTGCTTTCTGTGTCAACGACTATTACATTTGAGGTCAGTTTTCTAGCTGAGACAATACAATCTTTTATTAATTTCTCTTCGTTATAAAGACTTATTACAACACAAATGTCATTCATGTCACTTCTAAGTATATCAATAAAAAGGGATTGTTTTAAGTTTGGTTTGTCCGTACAATATACGTATATGTACATATTGTATTTTGTACTCCCGACTTACCATTATAGTTTTTTTTGACATTTTCAAAAATAAAATAGCCTAATCTGATAATATAATTAATAAACCACGATGTGTATTTGTCGCACTAAGGGTAAAATATAAACGTGTTTTATCTTAGAGCAATAAAAACTGCGTCAGACGCAATAGCTATTCAGATAGTTCGGTATGAAAATAGAAAGAGAATTATTGTAAAACATATTGGCAGCGCTCATAATTCAGAGGAAATTGCTTCTTGCAAACAAACAGCGCTCGATTGGATTGAACGGGAAACCCACCAGCAGCGTCTTTTTCCACAAGAAAAGACAGCACCCACTCTTACGCCAATAGAAAAGTGTTTGTATCTTGGTATTCGGTACTCTTTCATCTATAACGTTTTATCCCAACTCCTCAGAATGCTTAAATTTAACAAAATTAATAACCAGCTTCTCATGGACTTAGTTATTATGCGCATTATTCAGCCATTATCTAAACTTGAATCACTTGAGTATTTATCTGAGATGTTTGGGATAATTTACAAAAGGGGAAATTTGTATCAAACAATTGCTTCTTTTCCGGCGTTTAAAAATACAATTGAAGAAAAAACAGTAGAATTTGCGAAACAGCATTTATCTTTTGATTTCACTGTTATTTTCTACGATGTAACAACCCTCTACTTTGAATCATTTAAGGAAGATGAAGAAAAATTTAAAAAACCAGGTTTTTCAAAAGATAATAAATTCAATCAACCCCAAATTGTTATCGGACTTATTGTTACTCCTGAAGGTTTTCCTATTGCCTATGATGTATTTGCAGGAAATACATTTGAAGGAAAAACGTTTATTCCAACAATTTGTAAATTTAGAGATACTCATAAAGTAAAAACACTTACCGTTGTTGCTGATGCTGCTATGATAAGTCTCCCTAATGTTGAAAAACTTAAGGAAAACAACCTCTCATATATTGTCGGAGCACGAGTCGCAAATCTGACGCATGAGGAAATAATACAAATCAATACAGAATTAATTGATCAAAAACAAGACGAGCAAGAGTTAAAAAAATTGGATGGGGCATCAATGAGGATTGAAACAGATAAAGGAATGCTTGTCTGTGATTTTTCCTTTAAAAGATATCGGAAAGACAAGCGGGAGATGGAGAAACAGATTGAAAAAGCAAAAAGATTGTTAAAAGAAGATAAAGGGACAAAACGGACAAAGTTTTTGAAGAATAAAGAAAAAAGGAAACCTAAACAAATTCTAAACACAAAACTTATTAAAAAAACAACACTCCTTCTTGGGATTAAAGGTTATTACACTAACCTTACCGATACAGATGATAATACAATTATTAATCATTATCACAGCCTCTGGCATGTGGAACAGGTATTCAGAATTGCCAAAAGTGATTTAGCCGCACGACCAATCTATCATTTCAAAAAACAAACAATTGAGGCCCATATTTTAATCTGCTTTATGGCACTTGCTGTCTGTAAATATATGGAATTGAAGACTCATAAATCAACTAAGAAGATAATCAAACTTTTGAGAAGTATCACAGAGGCAAGAATGAAAAATTTACTTACTGGAAAAATATTCGTAATGCCAAAAGAGGTACCAGAAGAAATTAATCAATTGCGGAAAGCATTATTTTTGTAGCACTAATTATGGTAAGTCGGGAATAAAAAGGGATTGTTTTAAGTTTGGTTTGTCCGTACAATATACGTATATGTACATATTGTATTTTGTACTGTCTACTGCTGCAGCTTTATACTCCTATGTTTTAATTGATATGAATCTTACTCTTATAAACCATCCTATTTGGGGCAGTATCCGCGAAACTGCGGTTCAACTCGGATACTTTAATCGACCGCTCTCAACAATAATTTTCTTGATTTTACTCTCAACATTTTTTCTAGTTCAGAAAAACACAACTATGATGAAAAAAATTCCCCGTCCTTTTTATCTTGGAATTGCCATCTCAATCCCACTTATTATTTCATACCCATTTTTAAGCCGTGATTTTTTCAACTACATGTTTGATGCAAGAATTGTAACTTTTTATAACCAGAATCCTTATCTTCTCAAGGCCCTTGACTTCCCCAATGATCATTGGCTTAGATTTATGCATTGGACACATAGAACTTACCCTTATGGACCGACATTTCTATTAATTACTCTTGTTCCGTCATTTTTATCCTTTGGGAAACTACTCCTTTCAATAATCTTTTTCAAGATAACTTGGGTTTCGTTTTATTTAGCAGCAATTTGGATAGTTGAGAAGAAACATAAAGATTTTGCTTTGTTTTTTGCGACAAGTCCGTTGGTAATCTTTGAAGGACTAATTAATAATCATAATGATTTGATTGCAATATGCCTCATTATGATTGGGATGATGGCGATATTTCATAAAAAGAAAATTAAGGGATACTTATTATTTTTTTTATCTGTCGGAATTAAATATTTCACACTACCTTATTTATTTGTTCAGGACAAGGCCAAGAGAATCAATTTATTTGTTTTTTGGGCTCTTCTTGCTGGGTTTACTTATATTGGTGTCACTCAAGGTATCCAACCGTGGTATTTATTAAATTTTGTTCCCATCTTGCTGGTAACCAAAGAAATGGAGGGGTTGTTTACTGCTGCATCAGCCGGAGTCCTGCTTTCTTACTATCCATATGTTGCGCTTGGCGACTGGACAAATACGGAGGTAATTGCCTACAAGAATATGATTGTTTTGGCAACGTTTTTATTTGTACTCCTTGTTTTTTTCATTAAGAAAACTCAGTTATTTAAATCAGAAAAAGTATAAATTTACTTAAATCCTATTACTTGAAGTCCGTATTTGTCTATCTCTTCTTTTTTCCAAAACTTGAAGTCGTTTACTTTTGAAACATAAGTAATAACTTTTTCTATTGTACGGCCAGTATATTTGCCAACGTCCTCATCCCACTCTCTTAAAACCAGCGTGTCACCTTCTTTGCATTCAAAGTCATAAAGTCTCACATCAAAATTTTTCTTTCCGTCTAAAATATCTTGAAATTGCCTCTTCCATGTTTTCTTTTCTATTTTCATTTTCTTATTCTCGAATAATGCAATCAGAATTACAGCTTTGGTTATTTTCACCGATTACGCTATCGCATAGACCATTACTACAAAGCGATAGTCTTGTTTTTCTAATTTGAAAAAGTGATTGATTGGGAACGGTAATCTCAAGTTTTTTAATGCCCGTCTTATCATAAAAAATAACTTTCTTAGCTTGTTTGCTGTATGGAATATATAATATCAATGGGTCAACAAGTTCATCTCCTCCTGTAATTTTACCTTCATAGTGTAATTGTTTTAATAAATACGGTACTGTTCCACTGTAAATCTGCCTACCCAAACTATTGAGCACTGAAAAATTGTAATTTTCCGTCCCAAATGTTTTATTCGTGTAATATATTGGATATTTATCTTCAATTGTTGTTGAAATTAATTTCAAAAGACCATCTTTATTTTCAAGCGATACCTTAATTGCCGTATGGTAAAAGTCACTCAAGTCAAAGGCTTTATTTTTCATTAACTCGATTATTGGGTTTTCTTTGGTTAATTCACTTTCCCAGGCTTTAAGTGATGGTTTATTAAAAAATTTATTGTAAGGATTCCTCATTATGCTTGTTTCTGTTGGACGATAATAATCATCGGTCGTGCAACCTTTAAAGCACCCAAGTTCACCGTCAGGTAACCACTCCGGACAAGTTGAATCTGAAGTGCAATTAGGGGCTTTATGAGAAAAGCGTCCTTCCTCAACATATTCATCAGCCAAACCGGCAATACTATGCCCAAGTTCGTGTGCGGTTGCATTGGAGACAGCTCTACTTAAAAGAGACACGTTATGATATCGAGCAGTTGACCTTCCGGCATCATCTTGATCTGAAATAATTACCGAACTTGTCCCACCACAATCTGCCCTTTGATCCCAAGGAGTATCACAACTAAAAATACCATAATCATCAAAATCGCATCCATATGTTTGTGTTAAATCTTCATTAATCACGAATGAAAGATTGTCAGTAATAGCACCCATAGAAACTTTTCTAAAATCATCGATCGCATCATTGACAGACTCCTTAAAGTCACTTAAATTCTTATAATTCTGTGGAACAAAAACAATCCTATGCCATCCACTCCCACTTATTTCTTGACATGATGTATTTCTCTTGGGAATAGTAAAAGTTAAACGCATATCCTCATCCGGCACAAAAATGTTTTGAATTCCGGAACTATAACTCGTCGATCTTGTCCTTGGAGGATACATTAACAGTTTAATTAAATAACTAGCTCCATTTACCAGTGGCGCCTCGGTATTTGGATCGTATTTATAATCAAAATCAAATATAAATTTATTGTTTTTTTGCTCTTTAAATTGAAACTGGTAATTGTCTCCACCATTTAATGAATCGCAATACTTATCTTTATAATTTTCACAAATCCGTATCGAATCAAACGCTGCTTCATCTATTTCATCAACTGTATAATTTTTTCCGGATTCGTCGATTATTTCTAAACTGCCAGATAGAATACCAGGAATTCTATCGTCAACAAATTGATGACGAATCTCAAGTTCTATGTCATAACTTTCACCTTCTTCAATATTTAGTAAACATCCTTCATTAAATTCACCATCATTACATTTGACAATTTTTATTTCGTCTTTGTTCAACTCTTCAATCTCATAACCCTCGCTGTCAAAAAGATATGGAAGAACCATCACCATTCTCAATCCACGCGAAATTCTACCACCAGTTTTAAACCCTGTCTCTGAATCAATAATATTTTGATGACGTATAACCTCAGACTTGGAACAATCAAGTCTCATCGTGTCAGATGCAACTCGACATGAAATAATATGAATGTACAAGTCCGAAGGAATTTTGTCGTATGATTTAACATCAATACCAATTTCTGCAAAACGACCGCTACTTGGAGGATAAATATTCACCGGAAGGCAACTATCTCTAAATATTAGATTGTTATATTTACTGTCATAGACCATTCTAGGATATTTTATAGTTAGCTGTTTATTTGAAGAATTTTTCCACTGTGACACTTTCTCTGGATTTGCGATTGCATCATTAAGAATTACCCTTGAAACTTTATTTTGAATATTAGGGCAGACTTTAACAGATAACAATTGTGCTTTAGATTCCAATAATCATTTACTTTTCGAAATCTGATAACCAAACAAAACGCCCGTTATTGTTGTAACAAGCAATAATGCAGTTGGGAATATGTAAAATTTATTTTTGTGCAAATTTATGTTTATTTGAGTCATTTATTTTCTGGGGATAAATTTCAAGTCAACAAGGTAATTTTTGTTGTCAACTTAAATATTCGTTAACAACCTCTGCTACTTCTGCACTTCGGGTTGTCCAATTTGGATGAACAAATACTTGTACCATGTATGTTAGATCACTCTGAGGTTCGTGAACTCTATCGCCACTTTCACCCACTATTGGTAGGTGAATTTTTTTAAATCCCTTATCTTTACCCATATACACGCTAACATCTTCTGGTGGGATTTTCAATTTTTTACTTATTTCATCTGCCAATAAACCCCTATTATCCGAGTCAAGAAGGTTATTTGCCAATTCCTCTGAAATATTAACTTCCCTTAGGTTGAAAACTCTTGGGTAAAATATCCACTTATCTGCTCGTTCCATGAGCGTTCGTGTTCTTTTATTGCATTTCGTCAATAAAAAATGCAGCGCTTCTGCATCTGTCATTAGAAAGTAATCTCTACTGATTTCCCCATCTCGTCTTGCAAAATCTAAGGCTCTAAAAAGAATCGTTCCAGCAGAAAGATTATATATACCATATACAAATTCATAAACTGACTGCCGAACTCTTTCCCAGGCAGCCAATCCACCAATATGATCAGCAAGAAGCACAAGTTCTCCCTCTTTTATTGCAAATGCTTTTGCTAACTCTTCAGGCGAGTACATCAGTTCGTCTAGAAGTCCCACACTCACACCATAACGGAGGGTATTATCTAAATTGTCAATATCTATTGTCCCATTGACAATATCGCTCACAGGTTTGTTTTCACCCTTTATAAGTTCTATTATTCTCTTAATATCTCCTCCCTGTCTCCTTACTTCTTTCGCAAACTCTCCTCCTTCGATAATTTCTTCAACAAATTTTTCATGGTTTTTACCAGTCAACTTTACTTGAAAGTATTCGCTTGTGTGGGAAAACGGAGGTGTTCCTAAATCATGGGCAAGAGCAGCAAAATATAAATCTCTTGCAATATCTTGAAATTCGGCTTTACTCCCTACAATGGTGGCCAAATGGGCAACTCCTATAGAGTGTTCAAATTTACTTGCACATACTCCCGTTGGGATTGTCCATGTTGGTATTGCTGATAATGACACATGTCTTAATCTCGCCATCTCTCTTGTTTGAAAAAGTTTAAGTTGGTTTGCGTCATATTCAATTTTTCCATAAAGCCGATCACAAATAAAACCCACAGTGTCCCCCATGTATTTGTCTTTTTGAGTCATTTTCTCGGGATAAACTTGAGGTCGGCAAAGTAGTTTTTTAAAAGATGAGCTTTTGTCCTAAATGGCGCATATTTTAGCCCAAACATTAGTCTGTTTCTCTCCTGATACCTACTATGAACCTCGGACCCTGGCCCACCGGTTGATTGGGAATTCTTGTGCCAGATAATAATTGACGGGTCATAAATTAGTTTGATTTTTTTATTTTTTGCCCTTTCACACCAGTCGGCATCTTCATAATATAGAAAGTACGATTCATCAAAATAGCCAACTTTGTCAAGAGTTTTTTTATCAAAACACATTAAACAGCCGGTCATAAATTCCGTCTCTATTTTCTTGTTAAATTGTCCTTCATCTACTTCATCCACTCCAACATGAGTGGTCATAACATTTTCCCAATCGCATTTCCCCCCAGCGTACCAAATGACTTTGCCTAAATCTTTTTTCTGGTAGCGATCTTTGTGATATTCAAAACCGGGCGCATAATATATCTTCCCGCCAATTATTGAGGCAGGATTTTTGGAAATTGATTCCTCAACTGATATTAAAAATCTAGTTTCAACTTGTGTATCGTTATTAATAATAACAAAACCATCATATCCTTGTTTTATCGCATACTTCAAGCCCACGTTAACGCCATTAGCATATCCTTTATTAGCGCTCAACATCACTGTCACGTTATCCTGATCTTCAAATGGAACAGGAGTAGGGGAAACATCAACAATAAATAAGTGCCGATCTTTCACGTCCAGTCCTGCTTTTTGCAGGCTCAAAATAAATTCATTTGTCAGGTGATATGTTTTGTAGTTAACGGTAACCACTGCCAGCTTCATAAATTACCTAAGTAGTTTTCTAACAATTTTTGATTTAAAAGATTTAACAGGTGAGTGAAGGCTTTCTTTGTCCATCCAGTGACTGACTTCATACGCTCCTTTTTCAAAGAAATGATTTGCCGCCTCAACTACGTCTCTGTCTTCAGCTTTAAATTTTTTACCTTCAAAATAATAGCAGTAAACTAAAAACGTATAAAACATCTGAAGAGTTGCCAGAACCAATCCATGGATGCCGTCACGATATCCTTTCTCGGCAAAAAATCTTCCTATGAATTCACTAAGTCCTTCATTAAATGAGTCAATAATCGTATAATTTTTTTGTTCATCTAGTCTTTCTTTTGCTTGAGCCTTAGCATACCTCATTCCTTTTGATAGATACTGGTCAATTGTGCCATAATTGTGATGAATAATTGCAAAACGCTCGTCCTGGGCAACAGCAAAACCGTTGCCAGTTAGTTGAGGTTGGCTATGGATAATTTTAGGCCAGGTAACTTTTGATTTTCTGAAAAGTCTTACTTGATAGTCCGGCCACCACCTTGAGTTTTCAATCCACTTGTTAAAAATAATATTTTTACGGGGAATGCCAAAATAATCATATTTACCAATATTTTTCTTCAGTAATTCAACAAGCTCTGCCGACAGCTCCTCGTCTTCATCAAGAAACAAAATATAATCATGCTTGGCATGCTTTTTATTTTCTTCCCTGATAAGCTCGACATATGCAACCGGATCATTAACTTTGATAATACGGTGCGGGACCTTAAACTTTTTATTAACAAGTTGTGATTTAAGATCCTTACTAATTCCAATATCAATAAAAACAATTTCAGATATTAATGGAATTGCCGATTCAATTGATGTAAAAATATATGGCGGATTGCCGTGCACAACCATCACAAGACTTACTTTTTCTTGATTCATCATAATTATTTTCTCATAAACAAATCTTTAACTTCTGTCAAAAGTTGTATCCGAAAAAGCATATACGCCAATCCAACATAACCAATCGCTCCTATTGGGATCATAACAATGATTTGATAAATTGGCGTTGAAATAACACTTTTTATACCAATCAAAATTGCCCCCATAATAACAGATAATATTATTGGTTTATCGATTGAACTAATAATCTCAAAATGCAACAATTGACGAGCCTTAACAATTACAAAAATACTTGAGAGAGCCAGGATCAGCTGTGTTGCTGGAAATCCATACAAGCCAAAAAGTTTTGTAAATAATGGCGTACAAATCCATGTTGTAATTGTCCAGAACAGCATAAAACTAAAAGATAATTTAGCTTTACCCAATGCATTAAACATATTAATAAACGGAGTTGAGTAGCTGGATAAAAATGCCGTAACACAAAAGATGTAAAAAATGGGAATTGCCGGTTCCCACTTAGAATATTTAGGAATAAACTCAACTATAGAAGGTACTACCATCGCCAGCCCCACCATCGCCGGCGCTAAAAGAAGCGTTTGATATCGTAAAATTTTATGGATAACCGAACTGATCCTTTCCGGCTCATTTTGAAGCCTTGAGATAACCGGAAATAGCACACGACTAATATTGTCCATAATAATTCTGATTGGCGCCTCGGCCCATTTTTTAGCCCAACCAATATATCCCAAAAGCTCAAATCCCAGAACTTTACCCAGAAATAAAATGATTAAATCGTCCTTAAATAAAGCCAGAAAAGAACTTCCCTGAAAGGGCAGGCCAAATGATAGTAGCCCATTAAGGCTTGATTTGCTTACCCCAATCCTTGGCATCCAGAATGAGATCGAATAGATCAAAACAAGGCCAACAATCGCCCGGATCATTACTGCAAATACAAAACTCATTAACCCAAATCCTAAAATAGCCAGTGAAATTACACAAATATAGAAAAGTGTATTTTCAACAATCTGAACCATAACGATCTTTTGGAATTCAACTTTGCGCTCTAAAAAAACTGACGGAATTGTCTTGAGCGAAGATATGAAAAATGCTGCTAAAAGAGCCCAGTAAAGGACCACTCCTTGTTGGGGAAGATTGTAAAAACTCTTCACAAATTGGGTTGAGACAAATCCGATTAAAATAAGAGAAATTATCAGGCTCTGCTGAATCGTAAATGTTGTTGTGACGTCATGATCAGTTATTTCCTTTTTTTGGATAAGTGATGCTGCAAGCCCAACGTCAGAAAAATAATTCAATAATGAAATTATTGACAGAACTGTTATATACATGCCAAAAATTGATGGAGATAAAACAATCGTTAGAACGAGACTGGCAATAAAACCTAAAACAGCAGAATACCCGCTTTGAAAAAAAAGACTAAAAGCGCTTTTTATTGTGTTTTTTTTTAGAGTTTCAATTTCTTTTTCTTTTGGCATAAGTTAAAACTGGCAGCCACCCGGCAATAATAACCGACATGATTAAACTGAAAATACCTAACATCTGTATAGAAGTTTGTTTGTAATAAATTTGAATAATTGATGGCTCGGTTATCGATAAAAATGGTCTTCCCAAATCATCAAGATTTTTTTTGTCAGGAATGAATTGTTTATCGTTGACAACAATTTTCCAAGATGATAAATAATGAATATTTATCGTTAACTGGTCCTGTGGTTGAACTTTAATGATTTTCTGAAACGGATTATTTTTTATGATTTCATATTTTCCACCTGTAATTTCCGCCGGCTGAGAAAAAATCGGTAAATTTGATTGATTATCGGTTGGCTCAAAGCTGCGCCAATAGTCATAATTAACCGTTTTTGGCAAGTACTCCGGCGCTTGGTAAGCAGCTTTTGTTGATATATAATCTCGACTTAAATATTCATGAGCAAATTGACTTTTAAGTATTTTTTGTCCATAAAAATATTTACTTGTTATCATTAATGTTATTGCGATAAGACTGTAAGAAAGAATAGTTTTATATTGTTTTGGCAAATATTCGATACTAAACGCTCCCGCCCAGGCAAATCCAATGCCGGCTATAGCCAATAATCTCCATGAATATTGCATAAGTTTTAAAAATTCAATTTGATTCCAGATTAGTTTTGATAAACCCGTTGTCATAAAAAGAAGAAACATCGTTACAAAAATAAAGAAAACCGTAAGATTTGCTATTAATTTTTTATCATCTCTTTTTATTGATAAATGCCAGAAAAAGGCGATTGCTGATGTTGTCAACAGTCCTAAATGAATTTTACCTACCTTAAAACTCATCCCATCATTTAAACATCCCGGAGCCGACCCACCAAAACCCCAGTCGCCACTCCATAGTTGTTTAACGCATAAAAAATGATCATTAATATTTGTTTTTAATGCTACGGTTTTTGCCCAAGTGAGAGAAGATTCCAAAATAAATGGTAGGTAAAAGTAAAACGATCCAAAAAAACCCAAAGTAAATATTATCCATTGCTTTTTGGATGCTTGGGTTACTACCAAGAATAGTAAAAGATAAAACCCCACAAATAGTGAAAGACCGTTGTGACTTGTCAATAATAGAGTTAAGACGATGACTCTCAGTATTGACCCACGTGATGTAATTTTTTCCACCGGTAAAAGAGAATAAAATCCCCAAGGAAGAAGGGCAATTAGCCATGATTCGGCTAAATTACCTCTTACAAAAATTGACAGTGGCACATACAAAGATGTGATGTAAATAGCTGCCCCCAATAATGATGCTTGCTCACTAAAATACTTTTTCAAGAAAAAATACGCGCCGATTAAGCCTACAAGTATGCTTGCCAAAAAAGATACTTGGATTACATCAGGTGGTGAGAAATTAAATAAAGAAAATATATTGGAGATAATATAGGCACCCGGGGCATAAAACGTAAAAATCGGATAGCCTAAATTAAATGAAAAGTGGGGGGCAATTCTTGGCAATATTTGGCCCGATAAGAAAGCGTACTTAAATTCGGTAATCCTTGCAGCTTGAGTTACATCATGAAAAAGAAAAATCTGTGGTGAAAATGGATTTAACTGCTTACCTAACAAAACCACAACAACTACTAACAATAGTAGGAGAGAAATGTTTTGCTTGAAAAAACTATTTATAAAGTTCATATAGGTAAATAGTTGACTTATTACCTGGCTTCTTATATTCTGCTATTTTCTTAATCGGCCAGTCCGGTGGAAACTCCTCCCTATGGGAAAAAACGATTAAAACAGTTTGTTTATCAAGAAGTTTTAAATTCTCAAGTACTACTGATAAGTCAAGGGGCCAATAACCCTTAATTTCAATATTGGTGTCACCGGGTCTAAGATGGGCGTCCAGCACATCGCCACTCATTCCAAAATTTCCCTCAGCCAAGATTGTAACTTTTTTTTCGTTTGATCTATTACGCGAATATTCCATAATTTCTTTAATCCCCCATCCTGCCGGCCACCCTTCAAGATATTGTCCTCTGTCTACCTCCGGAAACGGAATACTCGCCGGATTGAAAAGAATTGTGTAATTAAAAAAGATTACAGATGCTATCACTGCAAGAATCGCAGTCCATAATTTTTTCCTACTTAATTTGGAAATTAAATATCCTGCCGGCAAAAGAAGCAGCAGCCCTAACGACATCACATATCGAGGATACAAAACTTCAGCAACAAGAGAAATTACTAAATAAGAAGCTAACAACCATAAACCAATATAAAATCCTTCAATTCTTTTCCTTCTGATTAGGATAAAAAGGCCTAGAAGCCCGATTAAGGGGACAACATAAGCCATTTCTGAAAACACATAATAGGGAAGAAGCTTTAGGTTCGTAGGCAAAACTTGAAATGGGTTTTTCAGAATTTCGTGAAATGTAAGAACAAATGTTGTGTTTTTCTCCTTAACATAATGAAAAAATGGCGAGAGTCTCTGAATATTATAGATCGTAAATGCTACTACACCAGAAATGCAGTACAAAACTACAAAACTGATCAATTTATTTAATCTATCTTTCTTATGTTCAAAAATAGTATACAATACTGATAGAAAGGATAGACCCAAAAAGAGTTTTGCTGATGATTTGGCTAAAAGAGACATCCCTCCAACAATTCCAAGCAAAAGTGAAAAATCCAACCTTCTAGTCCTAGCTAATAATGTGCTTAGTAAAAACATCCATATCACACCCGCGTTTACTGTTGAGTCAACTAGGGCGACTCTGTCATGAAACAGGAAATAAGGGGTAAATATATAAAGTGCCGTGGTTAAATAAGCTGTTCTTTTACCAAAAAGGTAGTATGATGCTGTAAATAACCCTGAAAGTGATAATAGCCCAGAAAAAACTGCAAAAAGCCTGCCAGCAAATAATGCATTGTTAGGAAATAACTTTAAAAATGGAATTGTTGCCCAAGTCTGCAACGGCTGTCTTCCGTCGGTCAATGAAATAAACCGCCACGTCGCATCATGCCAGGCAACTTTTGCCCATCTGATATAAATCCCTTCATCAGTAAATATTGGAAATTTATTAAGATTAATTAGCCGGGTAAGTGAGAAAGCTCCAAGCAAAAGTAAAATAATTAAAATATCTTTCTTGAAAATATTTTTTCTAATCCAAAAAATGATCTCTTTTACATCAACCATATTGTGATATTACAGTCTGAAAAGTGTAAAATCGCTATTTTCAGAAACTATGTCAACATTGTAATCTTTCAGATAGTGCCTGTCACCATTATGAATCAGAAAGAGCCCGTTTCCTTTGCCTAATCTTTTTTGAAAGTCGTTGGTTCTGTAGTAGTAATTGATATGTTTCTTAGAATAATAATGAGCACAGGGGTTGCCACCATAGATCCAGGTAAACGAAGTGTAGAGAGTTGGATTTAAGATCTCTCTTGCCCGTCGTTCGGAAAATTGCACCAGATAATCTAAATTCTTTTCAGGTTCTCTGCTTGATATAATAGCTATTTCGTCTCTTGAGCTTGTCTTGACAGTCTCAAACAGTTTGTTCTCTTTGATTACAAAGTAAAATCCATCAGCTGCGATTAAAATAGCAATTACTAAAACAATAATGTTCTTCAGTTTAAGAGTGCGGATCAGCAAATGAAGACAACATGCAAGATATATCGCAAGAAAAGGATATATAGGTGCAACGTACCATTCGATTTTTGTCTTTGCCATCGTCAAAAAAACTAATGGGATGAAGATAAGCAATACAATCTCAATGATTCTCTGCTGACTCCTGATCTCTGAAATGAGATTGTCTAAAGTGATATTTTTTAATTTTTTTAGGAAAAATAAAGGCCAGACAAAAATCAACAGCACCCATGGGAACAATTCTTTAAATATATGTTTTAAATAGAACAATCTGCCTCCAAAATGGAATTCTATTGGGTATCTGGAGCGCTGAATAATATTTTCAATAAAGTAAACATTGATGAATTTTTCTCCATAAACCATATATTCTACCAGTAGCCAGGGTACAATTGTTATTGTAAACCCAAAGATCAACCAAGTTGACAACCTAAATTTTGATTTTTTTTCAAATATCAAAATCATAATGAGCAACGAAATCAGAAATGGAAATACACCAAGACCCTTAACTAGAGCTGCAAGTCCTAAGGCAAATCCCGCTAATAAACCCCGTTTCCTAAGCGTTATTGAGCTTGTGTAGACAAGATATCCTAATATGATAAATAGTGCATAGGGGATATCGGTGCTTATCTTGGTAAAGTAACGAACAAGAACATCTCCCGTTAAAAGTATTAGTATGGCAAATATTCCAATTCTTTTTGAGAATCTAATTGTTGTAAAAAAATAAACATAAAACAACAAAAATAGCGTGAAGACAACATTAACAATTCTTAGTGCAAATTCTGAAGAAGAAAAAAATAACGGAGTTTGCAGGATGACTGTATAAAAAGGAATTTTATCAAGCATCACCTGCCCATTCCAATAGTTAGTTAATGCATTATAGCTCATCCTCATGCTACGGGCATAGCCTGCATATAGACACTCATCCCAATCCCAGAGTTTTGTTTGCCCTAAAGTAAGCAAGAAAATCGAAGCTAAAATTACTAGTATTGCCAAAAACACCTTGTGAGAAGATATTAAGTTAATAATTCTTTTCATTTTGAAGAGTATTTGCCGGTTATTTCGTACTTTTTTATTTTTGCAATATCACCTAAAGCTTCAAGTGAATCTTTAATAAAATTTACTCGTTTTGTCTCAACATGATGCCATTCAACCGGAATTTGAACTATTTCATATCCTATTTTTTTAGCAATATACAAAAATTCAAGATCAAATCCGGCAGACACCGAAGCTCCTAATACCCTTCTTTCCGGGGTAAATACTCTTAGCCTATCTAATATTTTTATCGCAGCGTCCTTAGAAAATCCCTTAAACCCGCATTGTGTATCAATTACACCATTCAGATCTATCATTAAGTCTCTAATGATTACAAATCCTTTTGACTGGAGTTGTCTTAAAAAAGGCGCCCCTTCACGTCTCGTTTGGCGCGATCCTATTACAATTTTTGCTCCTTGTTTAAACTCTTTTGTCATTTTTTGGGTTTCTTCAATGGGGGTCGCCAAATCCATATCTAAAAAAACGATATATTTACCTTCGGCTTTTCTTATTCCGGTGATTACCGCCAAGGCTTTGCCACCATGTTTATTTCCAACAAGTTTAAATTTGGGGAATTTAGGGAGATAGGATTCTTTTATTATTCGTGCCGAGCTATCGATTGACCCGTCATCAACAATCACAACTTCGTGAATATCAGGATTGTCTTTGACATAATTTCCTACCTTATCGAGCACGCCTTTTTGAAGATTGAGTTCTTCGTTATAACAGGGAATGACAAATGAAATATTCATACTTATCGTGTTAGCTTATAGATTGTAACATTCTCAACCACCCATTGTTTAGTAATTTTCCTTGGTGCAAAAAAAGCAATATCCCAAGTAGGATTACCTATAATCAAATCGCATCTTCCCTCACACAATACAAATAACTCATCAGCTTTTTCTAATGTGTCCTTTTCAAGGGGTTTTTTGCCTGCAACTTCAAGAAAATATCGATAACTATAGTCTGAGTATCGCTCGGGCAAGGATGTAATTTGAAATTTTTTTACATGAATGTTTAAAAACATGCTCTCTGTTATTCTTTTTGCATGGCGTATCTGGTAATTAGGATCGCCTCTTAAAAAATCATAATGTTGTACTGAGATATATGAAAATAGAATTAGGAAAATCCCCATAATAACAGGAGTTATTTTTTTAGGAAGTGAAAGGATCATAATACCAATTACTGCTAAGTAATAAATATAGACAGATCCCATATAATGGGAATATTTTGGACCTCCATATAAAGATAATCCCGTCAGAATAAAAATGAAAAACAATGATATTAAACTATACTGTCGGTTCTTCTTTAGCGCCCACAAAAGTAATGAAAATAAGACAATTAATAAAACAACTGGTAATGTTTTATTTAAGTCAACATTGAATATGAATTTGTTGAGGGCCTGGAAAACCGATAAAAATTCTTCCCATTTCCCTCCGTTGACTGTTCCTGTTTGAGTAAACAACTTCAGAAAGTTTTTTAGGTTTAAAAAACCATGTCTCAGGTCAAACATTATTAAAGGAGAGGAAACAACTGTAAAAGATATCCCTGTAATAAAAGCTAAATTCAGAATTTCTTTTACCTTCTTTTTTTCAAAGAAAAAGTAAAAAGTGAATATCAAAATAACGGGAGGTAGTAATATTAAGGCAATATAATGGAGCTGAACTGCAATAGAAAGTAATACTCCAAGAACGATGGCACTGATATTTTTTTTAGTTTTGAACAAATGCTGTGTTGATAAAACAACTAAAAAGGCAACGTAGGGCAGAAGGTTAGGATTCCAGGAAAATCGGGCAAATGAATACAAGGCCGTTGCAACTCCTGAGGTTATTATAATAAACCAGGCAAGTTTTTTTGAAAATAGTTCAGCAGTAAATAGGTAAATCCAAAATAATAAAACTGAGGATGTTACAGCAACGCCAATAGCTAGGCCTAAGGGATTAAATTTAAACAATAGAAGCCATGGGGCGACAAAATAGTAGTAGAATGGGCCAAGAAATATCTGGCCAACTGATGTTATCGGGCCAATTGCAGTTAGGTGTTCAAGGGTTGCGATACGCTTGATAATGATCGCATCTCTTCCCTGATCTCCCAGAAAAGTTGCAAAGCCATCCATTTTGTAAAGTCTTAACGCTAATACTCCAACCACAAACAGCAAAGCCAGAAATAAACTTTTGTCTTTCTTAAAATGGTTAATGATTTGTTTTAGATAAGTTCTCATGTGATACAATTTTTCAAAAGGTAGAACTAAAATACATGAAATCATTATACAAGAAAAAGCTTATTCCCTACATTTTGATCGTAATTTTTGTAGTCTTTAGCACATTTTCACTTTGGTTGCCCTTTTTAGCAAATTTAAAAGAATTTTGGGGAATAAAATTACCGCAAGGTGGGTTTGAAGTTATCGAAGCTAATTGGGACGGGCCACTTTATATTATCTCCACAAAAACATCCTACAATCCCAATAATGAGATATTTATAGATCCACCGCTTGGATTATCAGCACAATATTATGCAGCTCATTTACCGCTCTACCCTTTAACAATAAAAATTGTTGCCAATGTTATGAGTTATCCAAAAGCAATGTTAATAAGTACACTTCTTGCTTCAGCTCTCTTGTTTTGTCTGTTTTATTTTTTTATAAAAAAACATTCACTCACTGGTCATCCACTTTTGTTGACAACGTTGCTTATGTTCTGGCCAAGACTATTAATAGTTCGCAGTATCGGCAGTCCTGAGCCTTTGTTTCTCTTGCTCGTTTTAGTAAGCGTATTTTTGTTTATTGAGAAGAGATTTTTTTTGGCATCTCTTTTTGGAGCGCTGTCAGTTGTTACTAAAACACCGGGAGTCATTTTGTTCCCTGCATGCGGACTTTATTTTATCTACGATTACTTCAAAACAAAAAAAATAAGCCTGTCATCATTATGGATCATATTAATTCCACTTTCACTTTTGGGAGTATTTCAATTTTACAATATCCAGCTAAAAGATTTTTTTGCTTATTATCACACTGGTGCCGTTGTGCCAATAACAAGACTATTTGCCATGTTTAATCAAAATGCTAAATGGGTTGGAACAGCATGGCTTGAAGATATTGTCTTTATATTCCTCCTTTTATTATCTGCAGCTCTTGTTGCCATCACCAACAAGCAAAAAGAAATTTCACCAAAACTCACGATTATCGGTTTTTTTATGATAACTTTTCTATTTTCACTTGGCTTTGTTGAACATCGTGATATTTCCCGTTATAGTTTACCTATTGTTCCATTCGCGTTTATCTCGCTTGAAAAGTTCTTTACTGACAAGAGATTTCTGGTTGCCTGCTGTCTTGTTTTACCGGCTATATATCTTTATGCTATTAACTTTATTGCTTCAAATGCTGCCCCTATAACAAACTGGCTACCTTTTATGTAAGCCTAATAGTCAAGTTGATGGTATAATCTGTTAGTTTAAAAATTGTGGCATGATAATGATGTGGTAATGGGCGGTCTGGGAACCTTAAATTCCTGGCACGTTGGCGAAGAGGAAACGCAGGAGTCTGCAAAACTTCTATGCGCCGGTTCGATTCCGGCACGTGCCTCACGCATGTAGGGGTCCGTCTTCCCAACAGGGCCCAAAAATGATATGAAAAATGTCAATAAGTTGTTTTGGTCAAAAAAAAATATTTTAATTGTTATTATCGTAATAACTGCAACTTTCTTTTTTGTTCAAAAAAACTTATCACAAGCCAGCGATAAGATTGAGACAACAAAGGTAAAGCAGGGAGATATCCAGGAGGAACTTATATTATCCGGAGAAATTGACGCCGGTGAAAAAGTAACTTTAAGATTTCAAACATCGGGTCGACTCTCTTACGTTGGAGTTAAAACAGGACAATGGGTTAATCGAGGACAAGTCATTGCCAGCCTTGACAGACGAGAACTTCAAAAAAAGTTAAAGAAAGAGCTAAATACGTTTGTGAATGAAAGATATGATTTTGATCAAACCAAAGATGACAACAAGGACAAGGCTCTGACCGATGCCATTAGACGAACCTTGGACAAATCTCAAAACGACCTCAACAACGCAATCATTGACGTTGAGCTACAGAAAATTGCGCTGGACTTTGCTACATTAATAACACCGATTTCGGGAACTGTTACAAACGTCACCTCACCGATCGCTGGGGTTAATATCACCCCCTCACAAGCAGAGTTTGAGATAATAAATCCAAACTCCCTATTGTTTGTCGCAACTGCAGATCAAACCGAAGTAACGAAATTATCGGATGGATTATTTTCTGATATTAGCCTTGACTCATACCCGGACGAATCTCTAGCAGGTAGTGTTAAAAGAGTCTCATTCACTCCAAAAACGGGCGAGACAGGAGCGGTTTACGAGATTGAAGTTGCAATCGATAGCCCTCGACTAATTAAGAAACTAAGACTGGGAATGACTGGTGATATTTCATTCATTACAAGAAAGTCAGAAAATACTTTCTATCTACCCATAGAGTTTGTTAAATTCACAGGAAGTAAACCGTTTGTGTACGTAAGACAAAATAACAAAATTGTTAAAAAAACGGTAACAACCGGTATTGAAACCGAGGACAAGATAGAAATTACTTCTAAGTTGAAGAAAGGTGACATTGTATATGATAAGGCTCGATAAGGTCACAAAGGTATTTTATCTTGGAAATGAACCTCTGACGATTCTGCATCCAATTACACTTAACATTAAAAAAAGTTCTTTTGTTACGATCGTTGGGCCGTCAGGGTCAGGCAAATCAACATTAATGTACTTACTTGGGCTTCTTGATGCCCCAACAACGGGCAAAGTATTTATCAATGATATTGACACTTCCAGGCTGTCTGACGAGAAAATCTCTGCGTTAAGAAATCAATTTATTGGTTTTATTTTCCAACAATTCAACTTAGTTAACAAACTAACAGTCATGGAAAATATCCTTTTGCCGTCTATCTACTCTCTTGACAAAAGTCAGGATTTTAAACAGAGAGCATTTGATCTCATGAGCCGATTTGGAATCGATCATAGAAAAGATTCATTTCCTAACAAAATTTCAGGAGGCGAGCAGCAACGAGCAGCAATTGCAAGAGCTCTCCTTCTTAATCCAGAGGTTATTTTGGCTGATGAGCCCACTGGTAATCTTGACTCCAAAAACGGCAAAATTATTCTTGATTATCTTAAAACATTGCATAAAGAGGACAAAAAGACGGTCATAATAATCACACATGAGCAACAAATCGCTGCAATGGGGAAACAGAAAATAAAAATTAAGGATGGACGAATTAACTAACTATGGAATTTATACTCACTACGATTAAAACAGGAGTTGATAATTTTAAACGTAATAAACTCCGTACATTTCTTACCTCACTGGGAATACTAATTGGAGTTGCGTCGGTTGTTTTACTTCTTGCCTTGGGTACTGGCCTCAAAAAATATATTCGTAATCAGTTTGAAAGTTTAGGAACTAACTTAATAAACGTCCTTCCCGGACAAATCTTGCAAGGCGGGGGAATAAGACCAGGCGGGGGAGCGTTAGGAGGGGCTGAATTTGACGAGAAAGATGTCCAAAGATTAAAGCGCGTCCAAGCAGCTCAATATATCATCCCAATTTTCATAAAAAGTATCAATGTGTCGTCAGGCAAAGAAACTAAATTTGCCGATTTATACGCTTCAAGCGAAGAAGTTTTTATCGCCCGCAACTTAGAACGCCAATACGGAAGATTATTTACCAGAGCCGATAACGCAAAAAGGGCAAAAGTCGTCGTTGTAGGGCCCAATCTTGCCAAAAATCTATTTGGAACCGCTGAAAGCGCGCTTAGCAGAAATATTGATATCAACGATCAGTCTTACAGAATAATTGGAATACTAAAGTCAAAAGGAGGAGGAGGATTTGGCGGTCCGGATTTTGATTCATTTGTCTATGCTCCGTATAAATCAGTCTTTAGTCTTAATCCTAAAAAAACGTTTTTCTCAATCCTTATCAAAGCAAAGGACGAAAAATCAACTAATTCTCTTAAGACTCAAGCAAAAGCAATTTTATCCCAAAGATACGATGAGGAGGATTTTTCTTTGGTGGAGCAAACAGAGATACTTAATGCAGTCACATCCATTTTTGCAGTTATGAATTCGGTCCTTGTTTTAATAGGAGCAATATCGCTTATTGTAGGTGGAATTGGAATTATGAATATTATGTATGTCTCAGTTGTTGAGCGAACTCGAGAAATTGGAATAAGACGAGCAATTGGAGCCACAAAGCAGGCAATTCTCACTCAATTCCTTGCCGAATCGGTACTGCTTTCTTTAACTGGCGGATTAGGAGGGGTTGTAGTGAGTTACTTAATTACATTTTTTATTCAACAATATTTCCCTGCTGAGATTAGTATTATGTCAGTAATTATTGCCTTTGGGGTTTCAACCTTAATAGGCGTCGGATTTGGAGTCTTCCCTGCCCGCAAAGCGGCAGAATTATCTCCAATTGAAGCGATACGTTATGAATGATTGTGTAGAATACAAGTATGGAACAAATAATGGTTGAAGAGTTGACTCCCAATCTCGATCAACAGTCTGACTTTGTTAAAAACAAGTCTCTTGTTTTGGCTTCAATACTTATTGGTGCATCAATATTGACAATTGGTGTTGCCTTGGCACAGATTATTCGGTCATCAAACACAAATACAACACAAATTCCAACTCCTACCCCGAGTGTCACTAATAGCCCACCATCTTTGAAACCCACATTATTGCCTAGTTTAACAGCATCTCCAACATTGACAACAATCCAACAAAGAAAAAATTGTAAAAGTGAGGTTGATTGCGGAGGGTTTAAATGTATAAATGGTTATTGCGCAGGAGTTGATGAAGAGCCATATAAAAAGCAAAAAGGTTGTCGTGACGAAAATGATTGTGCAGGCTCGCCATGTGTGAGTGGATATTGTCAGGGGATCGGTGAAGGAGCCGATTGTGTTGACGGTTTCGTTAAAGTCTGTCAGGCAGGTGTTTGTGATTGTTTAAAACAGTAATTCGTCTTTGGGTAACATTTTTTGACATTCTGGGCAGTAGAAACTACTCCTTCCTCCTTGTTTTATACGCATAATCACTTCTCCACACCGCTGACATCGCTTTCCCTCCTGCTGGTAAACCAAAAAATGATACTGATATTCACCTTTCGACCCGTCAGAAAGAATGTAGACTTCATCACGCCCTGAAGAACCATGATATTTTATGCCGTGCTTGATAACTTTAATAATAGATTTATACAAATGATTCAATTGTTCAATTGTTAAATTGTTGGCTGAAATTTCTGGATTGATTTTTGCGTCAAACAATGCCTCATTGGCATAAATATTGCCAACTCCAGCAAAACGGTCCTGATCCATGAGGACAACTTTTACTGGGCGCCTTGTGTTTTGAAGATTCTTTTTAAAGTAGTCAAGAGTGAATTCCGACGTTAAAATATCCACTCCCTTAGGACCTTCAATTTTAGGAGAATACTTAACCCACCCAAACTTACGCATTTCATTGAAAAACAATCCACTTCCGTCATCAAAGTAAAAAATTACTCGAGTGCTTCTTCCAGGCATTCTATTTGTTGATGAGAGTGGAATTGTGTTTTTAAAAATGGCATTTTCGGCATTATTTGAGTATAAGATTTGCCCTGATAATTTGAAATGAAAATTCAAATATGTTTTATCCTCAAGTTTTATTGCCAAAACCTTCCCCAATCTTTCAACAGCAACGATTCTGTTATTAACTACGTCTTTTTGGTCTCCATGAAATTGACTTTTGTCTAAAACATTTATTTTAGTTATTGTTTTGTTAACGATTTTTTGTTGAAGATATCGTCTAATTGTTTCAACTTCTGGAAGTTCTGGCATATCGGTTAATAATATCACCAATTTCCTCGCCATTGAAATTGATTATGCAAGAGAGTAGAGTTCATTTTATGGACCCGCAAAATCCGCCAACCCAACTCCCAACTGAAAAACCGGTGATTTCGGAGTCAAATGTTAATAACACTAATATTACCCGAATACTATATTTTATTATTGTAACTCTCACGATTGTAGTTGTTGGTACCGGAGGATATTGGTTATGGTTAAAAACAAAAGGAAATAATCAGATAAATAATCCTTCAACTGCGAGTAATACAACTCAACCGACCCTTCGACAAAACTCTGGACAAGCTCCAACAATTCAACCCAACGAATTTGCGGGGTGGAAGACGTATTTATATCCTGAAATTAACAGCCTATTTTCTTTTAAAGGTCCTTCTGAAATGAAAATGAGTGGCTTCGACGCATCAGTGATATATTCTTATTATGGACCTTCACAACAAGGGAATGGTCTATTAGACGGTTTCAATATCCAGGTGGTTGATGCTGTTATTTCTCAACCAACTGCATTTGATCAGGTAAAAGAAGAGCTAAAATTAAACAAAGAAAGAGGGGTTGTATTAACAAAGGATTTAACAACATTGAGTATTCCTGATGGGCAACAACATTCATATTTTATTAGAGAGGGGAATCGTGAATATCAATACTATTATTTTGAGCCAACCGTAAAAACACCAGAATTTTTACTGGCACGATTTATCGTGTCTATCGAGGATCCAAATAATAATCGTTATAATATGATGGTAGATGCAATCCTCTCCACGTTTCGGTTTACTGATTAAAACCAACAAAGTGATACGGCAAATTGAAATTTAATAAATTTGAGAAAAAAACTGGAAAAAGTAACAAAAACAGCAAAAATTGCCGTTTTTGAAGGAAAACAAATTAGACGACATTGGGACGGTCGTCAGGAGAAGTGATGGTTTTCTGTAGTTGATATTGTGCAAGTGTTAACTGGGAGTACTATTTCTCGACGATATTGGTCTGACTTAAAGAGAAAATTGGTCTCCGAGGGAAGTCAGTTGTACGATAAAATCGTACAACTTAAATTTCAAGCACTCGATGGTAAATTTTATCTTTCAGATGCAGCTGATACCGAAACCATACTTCGCATCATTCAATCGATCCCCTCGCCCAATGCCGAGCCCTTCAAGCTTTGGCTGGCAAAGGTAGGGTATGAACGAATTGAAGAAAATCATGATCCGGAATTAACAATAAACAGAGCTCTTAAAACATACCTTCGCAAGGGATACAGTAAAAATTGGATTAATCAACGGTTAAAAAGTATCGAAATCAGAAAAGCACCAACTGATGAATGGGAAAATCGGGGAGTTAAATCTACAACCGAATTTGCGATTTTAACCGATGATATTACTCTTGCCTGGTCCGGTATGAAAGCCGCTATTATAAGAAGACACACGAGGTGTGTGTTTCTATTACACCTTAGGAATTATGACTTTTATAATATCTCCCTCTGGGTTTTGCGTCACTATGGTTTATTATTTCCGGGTGATTTAAAAAAAAATAAAAGGTGGTATAATAATCCTATATGACCGCAAAAAATAAAAGCAAAGCGATAATTCTTATTGAAAGGCTCCGACTGGCGGAAAGTGAAATGTTTCGACTTTCTTCTAAATATGGTGTGAAAACCATAGACGAGCTTGATAGCCTCATCAAAAAAGGTAAACTCTCCGAAAAAAAACTCGGTGATGATATTTTTTTGTTTGATAGTCTTATTGAAGAAAAAGAGCGGATAGAGAAAGATTTGGCCAAGTTGTCTATCAGCAGAAAAAACACATGGGAAAATTTACAGACTTTGCTCGAATTGCCGAAATTGAATATTCGGACATCGTAATTTCTTGCCAAGATTTAGGCATTAAACTACGCATTTATCTTACCGATAAAAGTTTTATTGATTTCTTCTATACCACAAAATTAAAAGCTACCCGTTTCGCCATTCATTGGGAACGCAAACACATAGATAATACTATCTATAGAATAGATAACACTCCGGATAAAAAGTGGTCTAAGGTTGTAACATTTCCAACCCATTTTCATAAAAAAACCTACGATAAAGTTACAGTTCCGCCTTTTAAAATCACACAGGATGAAAAATTAGCAGTAATTTTACGGCGTTTTTTGCAATTTGCTCGCAGTATAATAAAGATTAATGGGAAATAATCAACCTTCGCTAAAACAAGAGATATCCCCAATTCTCGTTCCTCAATCACAACCAAAAATTCCCCATCCACAAAACTGGTACAAGCTCGCTATTTTTGGGCTGATTCTTTTAACTGCAGTGGCTGTCGGTGCTTTTTGAGTAGGAAGAAATACGCAACCCCCACAGCAGTTTAATACCTCTCCAAATACCACAATCCCCGCCACAACAGGCATAACTCAACCGCCTCAATTGACAGATTCAGATAAAATCTGGGTAAAAACTGACCCAAAACAATGTTATTCAAATCCGTGGGAACAGGATTGGAAAGAAACACACAATAATGATACAAGTGCTTATCCAGATAAAAAACCAATTAATATTGAACCCGAAGAAGAAGAAATTATTAAACAATATTTTAACAAGACAGGTATTAACGTATATCAACTATATTCTCAAACATATCAGGAACAAGGAAAAAGCCAAGTTGCGTGTCGGGCTTGTAGCTGTCCACAGGGTTATACCCTTTATATTCTCATCCAAAAAAACGATTTATTAAAAGTTAGCCAATTTGGTTTTGTTACATCGGGAAAAAACTGCCTTATTAATGGAGAAAAATTTTTAGATGGGCAAACTGTTCCGGCTGAAAAGGCAGACGGATGTAACGAATGTATTTGCAAGAATGGAGTTTTAGGATGTACGAAGAAAATGTGTGCTAATTATAGAAAACCAACAGTCATTCCTGTTGATTAAAAAATATGGAACCGACTAATCAAACACCAGTTCAACAAACCCCAACTCAAAACGTTGTTTCCCTTCCTGCACAACCGCAATTCAACTGGTATAAAATAGCGACGTTTGGATTATTGTTTATTATCATTGTCGGAACTGGCACGTTTTGGGTGGGAAGGAAATCACAGAATTCTAACAATACAAATTTTCCTTCTTTTAATTCAACTATTTCTATTGCACCGTCCTCTCCATCGCAAAAATATCAGGATTGGCAAATATATACTTCTTCGGATAATTTATTTTTTTTAAGTTACCCGCCAGATGTCACTATACAAAAACTCGATGACGGGACAATTAGCTTTACGAAATGGGGTCCGACACAAAGAGCTGAGACTGAATTGTATGATGGTATTAGTGTTAGTTTTAACGTTATTGACAATAGCGATGGTAAATCACTGCGTGAAATTGCTGCCGAAGAATTAGAAGCAACAAAGATGCTTTGGGGAAATGATGTCATTATTGAACCCGGAATTGTTGATATTAATATTAACGGCATAGTTGGTTATGTATATAAAACAAATAATGGATCAGCAACTTACATTCTCAGTCTTTCCAGTTCTAAAGTCTTAAAAGTTCATAATTACACTCATGATCCGACCAGTCAGGGTTTTACCGCAATTGCCGAAAAAATTATTTATTCTATTAAATTTAATTAGCAGAAATGATTGAAATTAACGATCCGAATTTAATGAATTACTTACCCATTTTTTGGAAAATATTGTTTGTTGTTTTAATAATTACTGTAATTAGTAAACTTATATCTACTTTAATTATAAAAATCAGTAAGCATAAAAATAATACAAAACTCTCTTTAATTCTTAGTTATGGTTTAGTTATTTTCTTTTTTCTACTGTTGACTTATAAAACTACAGTTATAAATCCAGCTGTTTATGTTTTTTTTATCGTCTTCTTTTACTATGCGTTTATTATGTTTATCCCTTTTGCAGTTATTGTTACAATTCTAGACTTCTTATTTCGACGCCATTTTTATGCTACGGTCGTTGGATTAATAATACTGATAGGTTCTTTGGGATTGTTTCTTCCACGCAGCTATGAGTGGACAAAGACGACAATGAAAGGTAATATTCAATATAATCAGACTTATATTTGTGAATGTTTTGGTTACAAATCAAAAGGACTCCGAGCATCGCATTGTTTCGGAATTCCGTACTCATGTCATATCACTAAGGAATTCGAAGGTGGTATTCCAGGAATTTTTCAATAAAATAATATGGGTACTCCAATTCAAAAACCTAATTCTGAAAGTAATCCGGATATAACTTTGCCGGAAAATAGAACAGTTGCCAAACAAGGTGGAACCATTGCCGGTAATGCCCGAAAACAAATAGAGAAAAAGTCCGGAAAGAAGGTAATAACTAAATCAAGTGCAAAAAGATTAAAATTGATTAAGTGATGCTAAATTCATTAAATGAAAATATATGGATCAAAATGAACAAGTACAGGAGATCGGTAAATATAATCCTTGGAAATATATTTCTATTTGTTTAATCGTAGTTATCATTATTCTCGTGAGCTATCATTTATCCTTAAATAGAAAATCACCTATAAATAGTCCTCTGATTCCTACAACTTCAGAATCTCCTCCACCATATATAAATCCAGATAAATATCATTTTGAAGAAGAGACATGGCAAAATCAATGCGTACAGGACTGGTGTTTTTCTCTGCCTCCTCAAGCCCAAGCAATTGAAGCTATGGCGCCCGATATGGAAGCCAATTTGGATATTATTCTTCTTGATAAAAGTAATTATAAAAAATATCTTATCGGGTTTGGTTATCCGTTATCTAGCGGCAACCCGCCCAAAACTTTTGAAGACGTGATTTCGCAACAAATACCAGCACTTTTTGAAGAACTTAAGCCTATTTGCACAGAAAATTTGACGTTAATTGATTCTTCATTCAAGGGCAAAATAATTTATCGCTGTAAAGGAGACTTATCAGAAGGAGGAGCAGTTATATGGTCGGATAAAGACCAAAAAAATTTTATAATCGAAATAAAGAAGGTAAGTTTTAGCATTAGTCCATCTGACGATGAACTTATACGGTTTTTGCGATTATTTGCACCAAAAGTTAAACCGAAACTTTGATTTAGCCTATGGTTCAAAACGAACAACTACAGACTAATCAGCAAATAGAACTAACTGCAAAGCAGCCCGTTCCTATTCAACCAGAAAATAGCAATAGATTAATTTTAATGGTTGTAGGGGTAATTGTTGTTTTGACCGCTATGGTTGAAGGATATTATTTTTGGAAGAATAGACAGACAAAACAACAAGCAGCTGTTCCAACCGAGATTCCGCTTGCAGAACCAACCTTAATTCAAAACACACCCCAACCCGATAAATTTGCCGTGTGGAAGACCTTTGCTGATATAGCAACCGCAAAACAAAATGTCGGTTTTTTATACTGTCATGCTGAACTCGCTGCGCCCTTCCGTAGTCTTGTACGAATGAGGGTTTCAGCATCCCAACAATGA
>Ga0155907_113_pt1 | contig 80045 bp, 90 predicted proteins | sample RifCSPlowO2_01_FD_107561 | JGI IMG/M metagenome (GOLD analysis project Ga0155907, IMG submission 107561) | Candidatus Roizmanbacteria bacterium RIFCSPLOWO2_01_FULL_39_19
CCTAACAAAAATAGTATTTTCGAACTTGGTTTAGAATGAATGTCCATTGACTTATACGATAATAGACGGTTTTCGAAAAGTTGTCAAGTGGGATTACTCTACCTTTCTGACAAGCGCAAGGCTTAACTTTCCGCGGGGGTCAACTTCAGCTATTTTAACAACGACCGTGTCTCCTTCTTTAACCACATCCTCAACGTTCTTAACAAAACCTTTGCCCAATCGTGAGATATGAAGCAAGCCCTCTTTGCCAGACATAATCTCAACCACCGCTCCAAATGGAAGAATTTTAATAACTTTCCCCGTGAACTCTTCATCAACCTGCATCACCCGATAAACGTTTTGTACCAAAATTTTAGCTTGTTCGACAGATTCACGACTAATTCCGGAAATACTTACTTTCCCGTCATCGGTGATATTAATCTCCGCCCCAGTTTTGGCAGTTATTGATCTGATATTTTTGCCTCCCGGCCCAATAATTTCGCCAATTTTATCTTCGGGCGGGATTAAGATTGCAACAAGAGGTGCATATTGTGAAGTTTTTGGTCTGGGTTTGGACAGCATTACGTCCATTTTGTCCAAGATAAATACCCTGCCTTCTTTAGCTTTGGCAAAAATTTCATTAATCATCTTCATTGTCAGACCGCTATTTTTTACATCAAGCTGAATTGCGGTAATTCCATCCCGCGTGCCGGCAATCTTAAAGTCCATCTCACCTCCAAAATCTTCAAGTCCTGTAATGTCAGACATAATAAAATACTTGTCGTTACCATCTGTAATTATCCCCAATGCAAGCCCGGCAACGGCGTGCTTTATTGGCACGCCCGCATCCATTAAGGAGAGGGATGATCCACAGACTGACCCCATTGATGAAGAGCCGTTTTCAGATAAAATTTCCGATACTACTCTTATTGCGTAGGGAAACTCTTCACTCGTTGGTAGCACTGGTTCAATCGCTTTCTCAGCCAGTGCCCCATGACCTATCGCCCGACGTGACGGGCCAAAGAGTCGTCCTGTCTGCCCGTAGGAGTAGGGTGCGTCACTATAATGGTGCATGTAACGCTTAGCTTCCTTTCCTTCCGGTCCTTCAATTAATTGCTCAAGGCTTAAAGCGCCAAGCGTTGTGACTGATAAAATTTGTGTTTCTCCTCTTTGAAATAAGGCCGATCCATGCGTGCGAGGAAGAATTGGCACTTCAATCACAATTGGCCGGATTTCATTCATGTCTCGGCCATCAATTCTTTTTCCGTCACTCAAGACAACTTTTCTTACCTGCTTTTCCATTAAACTGTTGACAACTCCTTTTATTAGTTTTGAGTCATATTTATCTTCAAACTTGGAGACAATTTCATTAATTGCTCTTTCAATTTCTCCTTCATCATCTTGTTTATGTTCAGCTTTTTGACGGGTAAACTTTTCAATTGATACCCCAAATTTTTTCTCAACTTCTGCAGTTAATTCCTCAGTTTTCACATTAGGCGTAACCGGTAATTTTGGTGAGTCAAAATTTTTAGAAGCATTTTCAACAAAATCAATAAATTTTCTGTTTTCTTGAACGGCTTTTTCGATTCCATTCAAAATAACTTCCTCAGCGACTATGTCCGCCCCCGTTTCAATCATGATCACCTTTTCTTTTGTTGAAGTAACCACAAGATCAAGCGCGGACGTTATTTGTTGATCTTCAGACGGGTTAATAATAAAGTCATTATTCTCCCCCATTACCCCAATGCGAGTTGTTCCGATAATTCCGCTTGCCGGAAGCCGTGAGAAAGCAACGGCTGCTGAGGCTGCGTGGGCAGTAATAATATCGGGGGAATGTTCCCCGTCATATGACAAAAGTGTTGCAATAATTTGAATATCTTGCCTCAGTGTTTTAGGAAGCATTGGTCTAATTCCTCTGTCAATGAGCCTGGACACTAAAACTGCCATATCAGACGGACGTCCTTCACGTTTGACCCATCTTGAACCTTTAATGATCCCTCCTGCGTATAATTTTTCTTGATAGTCAACCGATAATGGAAGATAGTCAATGTCAGACCTCTCGTCCCCGATGACCAAAGTTACCAACACGCAGGTATCCCCAAGGCTAGCAAACACAGAGACGTCCGCATGAGGAGCTAACTTGCCAGTTTCAAGAGTCAGCGTTGACCCGTTTAATTCAAAAGATTCCTTGATTTGTTTCATTTCTTTAGTCCAAGACGCTTAATCAATTCTTTGTAGCGGGCATCATCTTTTGAGCCCAGATAGTTTAGAATTCTTCTTCGTTTGGAAATGATCTTCAAAAGCCCTCGCCTGGAGTGGTTATCTTTAGGATTAAGTTCTAAATGTTTAGCCAAATTTAAAATTTTATAAGTTGCAAGCGCAATTTGAACTTCAGGAGATCCGGTATCGCCCGATTTAAGGGCAAATCCAGAAATAATCGATTGTTTTTCCGCTTCTACTAGACCGTTTCCTCCAATAACTTCTGTTGCAGTTGGAGTCTGTTTTAACTGCTTATCCTTTGTAACTTTGGTATCCTTTTTAATATCTCCAACGTCTTTTGTCTTAACTTTTTTAGATGGTTTAGATGAAGTCTGCTTGCCCTCTGTGTTAGTTTTTTTTACCATATGAATGTTGATTATAACATCTACCTCACCTCTTGACAACTATTAGCAGATGTATTAAACTACTGCTAATCCTTCGGCGAAAGCTCAGGATAAATATATGAACGACCTCACGCCTCGACAAATTGATCTTTTGAAAGTGATAATCAGTGAATATACTGAGGTAGGGAAACCTGTTGGGTCAGAACTTTTGGATAAAAAACATCGTTTGGGCGTCTCACCCGCAACCATTCGAAACGAGATGGTTGAACTTACCAATAAAGATTATCTTAAAAAATCTTATTTTTCAGCCGGTCGTGTGCCAACATCTAAAGCTTTTAGGTTTTATATCAAAAATCTAATGAAAGAGAAGGAGCTGTCAACCGCCGAGGAAGTGGCTTATAAATCAGATATCTGGGATTATCGCAATACAATAAATCAACTACTTCAAAATGCCACCCGTTCGCTAGCTCGACGCACTAGACTTCTTGCAGTTTGTTCAACAAATATTGGCGACACATATTATTATGGAGTTAATTACGTTCTTGAAAACCCTGAGTTTTGGGATATTGATAGAACCAGAGGTCTTTTTGAGCGATTTGAGACATATTCATTTTGGGAACAACTTCTCAAAGAATTTGAAATAATTGAGGATGAAATTATGTTTATGTTTGCTGATGAGAAAGACGCAGATGATGAACTGGCTTCAGTTTTCGGAGAGTTTCAACAGGGAGAAACTAAGGGGTTAATTGGGGTTATGGGGCCAAAAAGAATGCATTACGAAACTATTGTTCCCAATGTTAGATACTTTACCAACCTCATTGAGGATATACTTAAAGGATAACTTATGAAAAAAGGGATAAAAGATGGACAAAAACCAAATGAGATTGACGCGTTAAAACAGAATTATTTAAGAGCTTTGGCCGATTATCAAAATTTAGAGAGACGAACCAACGAGCAGATTGGTCAAATTAGGCACACTGCCGGCAAACATTTATTGCTGCAGCTTTTGGATGTTGTTGATGACGTTGAAAGAGCAGAGGTGTTTGTGAATGATGAAGGTCTGTCTCACGTTCGAAATAAGTTACTTAAAATTTTGGAAGACTCGGGAGTTAAACAAATAGAGGTTTTAGGGCAAGAATTCGATCCTAACGTTGCCGAATGTATCGAATTAGTTGAAGGAAAAGAAAATCGAGTTATTAAAGAGTTACAGAAGGGCTACACACTTCATGGCGAGGTGTTACGAACAGCAAAAGTAGCCGTGGGTCGGTCATAACAAAGATAAATTTAGTTATAAATTATAAATTGAAGCAACTTTTTCAATTAGAGGCAGTGCTAGGAACAAGCGAGAAGCGGAATAAGGCGTACTAAAATATGTACGTCGTTGAGCATCGGAGCTTGTGATAACGCAATGCGCTAAGTGAGAAAGTTGTATACAAATATATGAAAACAGTAGGTATAGATCTAGGGACTACCAACTCAGTAGTCGCAGTAATGGAAGGGGGCAAGCCAAAAGTTATTCCTTCAAAAGAAGGACGGAATATTATTCCATCGGTCGTTGACCCGATTAATCGAGTAGTAGGCGACATTGCTAAGCGCCAGATGGTTATTAAACCAAAACAAGTTGTGTTTTCGGTTAAAAGGCTCATGGGTCATAAAATGACCGATCCTGATATTGAGGAAGACAAAAAATGGCTACCCTACACAATAAAAGCTGGTAAGGAAGGTAGGGTAATTCTGCAAGTTGAAGAAAAAACATTCACTCCTGAGGAAATTTCGGCGATGATATTAAGCAAGGCAAAGGCCGATGCTGAAGATTACCTGGGCGAGAAAGTTGAAAAGGCTGTAATTACAGTTCCTGCCTATTTTGACGATGCCCAGCGCCAAGCAACCAAACAGGCCGGCGAGATTGCCGGTCTTGAAGTGGTGCGTGTTATTAATGAACCTACAGCATCAGCCCTAGCTTATGGACTTGATAAACAACAACTCCATAACATTGCTGTCTATGATTTTGGAGGCGGAACATTTGACATCACTATTTTAGAACTTGGTGAAGGAGTATTTCAAGTTAAGGCAACAAGGGGAGATACCCATTTGGGAGGCGACGATTTTGACAAGGAAATTATTAGCTATTTGGTTGAAGAATTTAAAAAAGAACAGGGAATTGATTTGTCAAAAGATCCGCAAGCCTTGCAAAGATTAAAAGAAGCTGCTGAAAAGGCCAAAATTGAGCTTTCAAGCTCTCTTGAAACTGAGATTAATTTGCCGTTTATCACCGTTAAAGACGGCAATCCTCTCCATTTTGTTATCAAAATGACCCGGGCAAAGCTTGAGTCACTAACAAACGCTTTAATCGAGCGGTCATTTGAACCAGTCAAAGAGTGTCTGAAAGATGCCAAGATGGAGGCTAAAAATATCGACGAGGTAATTTTGGTTGGAGGCATGACCAGAATGCCAAAAATTAAGGAAAAAGTTAAAGAGTATTTTGGCAAAGAGCCAAACATGTCGGTTAACCCTGACGAAGCAGTTGCACTGGGGGCTGCAATTCAGGCTGGAATTTTGGGAGGTGAGGTGAAGGACGTTGTTCTTCTTGATGTTACCCCACTTACATTGGGTGTTGAGACATTAGGAGGTGTTATGACACCACTGATAACTCGAAACACTTCAATCCCAACGTCAAAATCTGAAGTATTCTCAACCGCAGCCGATAACCAAACCCAAGTTGACATTCATATCTTGCAGGGAGAGCGACCAATGGCAACTGACAATAAATCATTGGGAAGATTTATACTAGAGGGGATCCCACCGGCGCCCCGCGGTGTTCCCCAAGTTGAAGTTACTTTTGACTTGGACGCAAACGGAATCTTACAGGTAACAGCCAAAGACAAGGCAACTGGAAAGTCTCAAAGTATTAAGATCACCGGTTCGACCGGATTGTCTAAAGATGAGGTTGAGAAAATCAGGACCGACGCCGAGTCGCATGCTGCTGAAGATGAGAAGATTAAAGAGTCAATCGAGGCTCGAAATCAAGCAGACAGTTTGATTTATACTGCCGAGAAGTCCCTGAAAGATGAGGGTGACAAAATTAAACCAGAGCTCAAAACTGAAGTTGAGGAGAAGATTAAGGCTCTAAAAGATATTCTTGGTAAGGCTGATAAGGATGAAATCAGCAAAAAAACTCAGGAGTTATCTGAGTCGTTGCAAAAGATTGGCCAAGAAGCGTATAAAAACAACCAAGCTCAACCTGAAAAAGAATCGTCCGATAAAAAAGCTGAAGATGATAAAAAATCACCTGACACAGACGGTAAAGTTGAAGAGGGAGAAGTAGTTGAAGAGAGTTAAATATTTAAGCTTTATTTTGTCCTATGACCCAAACGTATTACGATATTCTTGGCGTGCCTCAAAAAGCCAGCTCAGCAGAAATTAAAGCTGCTTACCGAAAACAAGCTTTAAAATGGCATCCTGATAGGAATAAAGAGAGTCAGGCTGAAGAAAAATTTAAAGAAATAAACCGCGCCTACGAAGTTTTATCTGACTCTCAGAAGAAGACCCAATATGATGCTGTTGGCCACGACGCCTACACATCGGGTGGATTTGGCCGGGGAGCACCAGGTGGAGGCGGGTCTAACTATCAACAGGGACCATTTTCATATACTTATACCTCAACTAGTGGCGAAAGTCCGTTTGATGGATTTGATTTTGGCGGATTTTCCGACCCTTTTGAAATTTTTGAACAGTTTTTTGGTTTTAGAAATCCCAGTGGGGGAAGGACAAGAAAACCACTTTACCAAATGGAGATTGACTTTAAAGATATTGTAACCGGCGCCACCAAGACCGTTTCAATTGATGGGAAAAATAAAACAATCAAGGTCCCGGCAGGAATTGATCATAATATGCGAATGAGATTTTCCGATTTTGATGTTCAATTTATTGTTAAACCCGACAAACGATTTGAACGACGTGGACAAGACGTAATTTCACACATTTCATTTCCCTTCACGACTGCAATATTAGGCGGGACAGTTGACGTACCAACGCTGGACGGTAAAACAGTAAAACTTAAGATTAAGCCTGGGACAACTCAGGGAACCATGATGAGACTTAAAAATCGGGGTCTGCCTTATGTCAACAGCAACCAAAAAGGCGACCATTACATTGCCTTTGAAATAACTTTTCCTGAAAAACTATCTCACCGCCAAAAAGAACTTTTGGAAGAATTCGAACGAGATTCATAGGAATTCCTGTGCTATAATCTGCCTTGTAACTATTTTATGAGAATTAACGCTGGTAACTTAAAAAAAGGCCATTACATCAGTCTAGACGGTGACATCTGGGTTGCTTTAAAATCCGACCATAACTTCAGAGGGCGAGGGGCAGCTTTCTTAAAAACGAAAATCAAAAATATCAAAACTAAAGTGACTGTCGACCGAAACTTTAGAGGAGATGATTTAGTTGAAGTTGTTGAGGTTGACACAATCTCCCTTCAATATTTATATGCGGACAACCAAGATTTATATTTCATGAACAACCAAACATATGAACAGTTTAATATTGATAAAGAGTTGGTTGGTGATTTGACTGGTTACTTAAAAGAGGGTCAAACTATTCATGTAACATTTCATGACGGGCAGCCGTTAACAATTGTTCCTCCTAAAAATGTGGTGTTAAAAGTGACAGAAGCGGAAGTTGCTGACAAGGGCGACACAACAGGAAACGCAAGAAAAATTGTAACTCTTGAGACTGGAGTTAAAATAAAAGTGCCCTTGTTTATTAAACAAGGTGAAGAAATTATCGTCTCACCGGAGACTGGGGAATATGTTGAACGAGCTTGAAATACTAAGAAATTCTGCAAAATTATCCCCGTTTATTTACTGGGGAACTTCTCTCTTTTTTATTTTGATCAAGATTATTATTGGGTTAATATTCTTGTTAGTTTTAAAAAGCGCCCTCAGAATCTTTTTCAGAAATTTAGGTTCAAAATCCCGCCTTGCCTCATACAAAAAACGTATTGACACATTAAGAACATTAACTGAAAACATAATTTCTTTTGCTGTTTTGATAATTATAGTTTTTATGATTATTGGCGGATTTGGGTTTGATGTAGCTCCTCTTCTGGCTTCTGCCGGACTTTTAGGACTTGCTTTTTCGTTTGGTGCTCAAACTTTAATTCGCGACCTCATTGCTGGATTTTTAATAATTTCTGAGAATCAGTTTAATGTTGGGGACATGGTTGAAGTAGCCGACACTAAGGGTGAAGTAATAAGAATTAATTTAAGGACAACTGTGATAAGAGATAAAAAAGGCAATAAAACATATCTGCCAAACTCTAAAATTGAAAAAGTAACTGTTTTTAAAGTTGTGCCGTCTCAAAGTGACAAATAAATTTTTGCTTCTAGCTTTTGCTTTTCTTGTTGCGTTTTATATCTCCTCCAATCAAAAATTTGCCCCTTCAAAACAAACAAAGCCTTATCTCACGTCTATCCCTACCCCTACTCATAAGCCGGGAGAGATTTTTGTTGCAAGAGTAATTGATGGGGACACGATTATTTTAAGTAACGGGCAGAGAGTAAGATATATTGGAATCAACACGCCAGAACTGTCTGATGACAGAAAAAAGGTTGAATGTTTTGCAGTCGATGCCCTTATGGCAAACCGATCGCTTATTGAGTGGAAAGTAGTAAGAATGGAAAAAGATGTTTCGGAGGTTGATAAATATGGAAGACTCTTAAGATATGTCTATATTGCTAATCCTTCATATGTTGCCAGCAAAAGTGGGGAGATGAAAGAAATTTTTGTTAATGATTATCTAGTTAAATATGGGTTTGCCCAAGCTGCCACTTATCCGCCTGATGTGAAATATCACAAGATATTCCTAGCCAGCCAAAAAGAGGCGAAATCAAAAGAACTTGGTCTTTGGAAAAATTGTAAGAAGAAATAACATTGACAATCTGTACATAATTATGTAATATAGGTAACATGACAAAAACATTACCTATTACACAAGCTCGAGAAGAATTAACTACTATTGTAGATAACGCCAAAAGAAAATTAAATGAATATGTTATTACTGTAAATGGATCTCGCGTTGCTGCTATTATCTCTATTGATGAATACGATTCCTGGAAAGAGACAAATGAAATTGTAGCTGATAAGGCACTTATGAGAGCAATAAAACAAGGAGAAAGAGATATGATAAATGAAGACTTTGTTACTTTAAAAGAATTTGAAAAAGAACTAGGACTTTAATGTACGAAGTAAGAATCTACAAAAAGGCTCAAAAAGAAATAAAAAGGCTTCCAGGAATTCATCAAAAAGCAATTATAGAAACTCTAGCCGACATTCAAGAAGATCCATCTCTGGGTAAATCACTTGCGCGAGAACTTTCTGGCAAATTTTCATATAAAATCGGGGTTTATAGAATAATTTACAAAATAAATAAAAAAGAAAAAATTGTTCAAGTAGTTACTGTCGGCCATCGAGCAAATGTTTACAATAATTGATTGAATATTTAATTTTTTATATTTTCGATCTCAGTAATAATAACGTATCGATTTTCACCACTTACTAAAAATCCTTTTATTGACACTGTTTTATTTTGGTAAGCTTCTAGGTCCTGAATATCATATGAAATTGTTTTTTTAGAACTGAAAGAGTCAGAATATTTCTTATTTGAAAGCAGATAACTATTATTGTCATTGCCTACTAAATAAAAACATATAAAATTGTCCAAACATTTAGGTATTTTATATACAATTCCTGTTGTCTCAATTACTTCCGATCCGGCAGCTCTTGTTTTAGTTTGTGTTGAACCTGTTGCTAATTTGCCAACTAATATAAAAAAAATAACAGTTATGATAATTAGAAAAATAAGAATCGGCAACAGTTTCCGCAGATTTTTTGAAGTTGAATTAGATTCTTCCATGTAATTTTATAAAGTTTTCTTTGGTAAGAAGAAAATATATATCGCACTAGCAAAACAGAACATCGACATTATAATAAATAATGGACTAAATCCGAAGTTTTTTGCAATAATTCCCCCGATAATCGCTCCGCCAGATGCAGTAAAATATTTCATTGCTTCCCAACCACCCCACTCAGTTGCCTCTTTATTTTCATCAAGATGTCTTGAGTACAACGCATCAAAAGCCGGGCTGTAGATAGCCTCCCCAAAACCTATAACCGCCTGAACAATAAAAAGAAACCACACTGAATTAACAAAAATATAAAGTAAAAAACCTGCCCCAATTATGGCATATCCAAGACTTACAATATATCGAGGTTCTGTAACGTGATCACTAAACTTTCCTGAAAGCAGCACTGTTAAGCCGGCAACAAGCGCAAATATCCCTCCCGCAATACTTGCATCCATTAAGTCGCCTCCAACAATATCAACAAATATCGCGTAAATTGGCCCAAGCATTGCTCCCGAGATTAGAACAAGTCCATCGGTTATTAGTAAAATTCTTAGGGCTTTCTTTGAAAAGATTGATCCGTAAAGTTCATAAATCTTTACAAATGAAAAGAATGAAATTAAAGGAAGAATTTTACGTCTCGTTAGTTTCATCGAGTGATCTTTTTGCATAAAGTCATTAGATTAAATCTAATATAGCCAATTATTTTCGTCAAAGCAATAGTTTGTCAGCCCGTTGCAATATTACGATCCTAAATTTATAATAGGGAACGTACCTTAAAAATTAATGTATTTCCCCTGTAGCTCAATTGGCAGAGCGTTCGACTGTTAATCGAAATGTTGGTGGTTCGAGTCCACCCGGGGGAGCCAAATTGTATGTTACGAGTTTGTTGCCTCGGCGCGGAGTTTATCCGTTCCTCTGGCGGACGCCTCGGCAGGCAGATTGTATAGTATTTGCCAAGATTTTTTCGGTTCAATCGTCACCTCTTGCAAAAGCAAAACGCGGTTCGAGCCAATCCTTTTGAGAAAATCCCGTCCCGCGACGGGATTTTCTTGCAAAGCGATAATTTTGGCTTGTTGAGCCGCTAAAATGAATTGTCTGGCTGGTTCGAGCCAATAATTGCCGTTTCGCTCAAAATCCTTTGATTTTTCGGAAAGCTCGCTTTTTTTCGTTGATGATTTTTTCTTTTTTGGCAGTATATTCGTCACGGGAAATCATGCCATCCTTATTACAACAGCATTATTTAACATAAATATATTATAAAAACAAAATTATACTAATATTATTAATATTAACTAAAAAGTGTTCTTCGAGCTTTTAAAAAAGTATTGTGAGGAATAGTAGCTTGAAGAGCGCGGTTACAACCTCTTTAATTACAAGATCAAATGGTTCTAGACCGACGCACTGAGCCAGGCACAAAAACTCCAAATACGTCTCATTGTATTGACAAATACGTCTCATTTTGAGACGATTAAAACATATGGATGATTCAAATCTGACCCCAAGACAGTTAGCAATTTTAAATTCGTTGGGTGTTGTACCAAAAATAAGGGAAGACATCGTGAAGGCTATTGGAGCTGTTTATCCGGTGTCAAAGGCTACCTTAATGAGAGACTTGGAAGTTTTAATCAAGTTGGGCTTTGCACTCACGCAAGGAAAAGGTAAGGCAACAGTCTATATTTCTAAAATAAATAAGTTAAACATGCCTATTGATTTAGAAGAATATTTTAGAGATAGTTCAAAAATAAGAAAAACCTGTCCAAAACCTTTTAATCTGGAGGTTTTTGATCACCTTGACGATATATTTACAAATCTAGAAATTGAAGACCTAAAACAGCAAAATATTTTCCTAAGTTCCAAAAGAAAAACTCTTGATCCAAGTATTTTTAAAAAGGAAATCGAAAGGTTTACCGTTGAGTTTGCATGGAAGTCTTCAAAGATTGAGGGAAACACCTATTCTCTGTTAGAAACGGAGGTTTTAATTAAACAGATGAAAGAAGCTTTTGGACGGACAACACATGAGACACTTATGATTTTAAATCACAAAAAAGCTATTGACTATATTTTAGAAAAACCCGATACATTTAAAATCATAAGTGTCGAAAAAATAATTAGTTTGCATAGAATATTAACAAAAGACTTGGAAATTGCTTCAGGAATAAGAAATACACCAGTGGCAATTACTGGAACTGATTTTATCCCTTTGGATAAGAGAGCCGATATTAAAAGAGCGCTCGAAAGATTAGTAATATTAATCAACGACACAAGTTTTCCTCTTGCAAAAGCTTTATTGTCACTAGTTTTGATTTCTTATATCCAACCTTTTGTAGATGGTAATAAAAGAACGAGCAGAACAATTTCAAATGCAATTTTAATTGCTAACGATTTTTATCCGCTTTCATATCGAAATTTGGATGAAGTTGAATATTTAAAAACAATCTTACTTTTTTATGAAACCAATAATCTTTATCATTTAAAGCGAATTATTATTAATCAATTCAAATTTGTTTTGGAGAATTTTTTCCAAGGCTAAACTTTAAAATGCTATTTGGGTGTTTTGTGAGATTCCGCGGACTAAAGTCCATGGCATCATTTTTTGTAGAAACCCCGTACCGAAAGCCCGTTTCTTTTTGATTTAACTATTCATATCTGCGCTAATAGCACAGGACTTTCTATTACTGGGGTAATCTAAAACCAAACTCAATCTTTTTGTTGCGAAAAGCGTCAATCAGGGGATCAAGCTACTTTGGACTATCTTAACAGTCTAAAACATAGTGTTGACATCCAAGATTCATTAACATATAATGCTTTCATAAACGCCTCGTCCATGCGCAAGCCCGACGAGGTTTTTTTTGCTATAATCTGCTCATGCAATCAGAAACGATTCTCCTCATTGACGGAGAAAATTTTCTTCATAAAGTTAAAGACGTTCTTAAAGAAAACAAAATAGATCCAAAACAAGCTGATATATCCAGAATTGATATAAATTTTCTGCTTGTAAAATCACTTGGACAATATAGAATCTCAAGAAAAATCTTTTATGCAGCAAAGCTTCATTTCAATGAAGAGACGAAAAAGAAGTCAATGGAATTAATTCTACAACAGCGATATTTAAAAACCCAGCTTATAAAACAAGGATTTGAATTTTTGATCGGCGGAAATGTTCGTTCCCAAAAAGTTGGTAATGAAATTATTTTCCGTGAAAAAGGGGTTGATGTGAAAATTGCTGTTGATATGGTCTCATTGGCAGCTGATAAAAGAGCTAAAACAATTATCCTATGCAGCTCAGACTCAGATTTACAACCAGCTATTAACGAAGCCAAAAAAAGAAATGTTGAGATTGTCTATCTTGGTTTTGAAATGCAACCGAATAAAGGATTAAGTTACACAACAAATAGAACGATTCTTTTTAGGAACTCTGAAATACAAGAGGCTGTTGTAAATGGGGAGAAAGATTAAAGTAAGAATAAAGTTCAAACTTGGTCCAATCTCAGTTAAAGCAAAGGAATGATTATGGGAAACTCAATAAAAACGGTGCCGGTAACAGAACTACGACTTTTTTAGCTGGTAGGTGAGGTTAAATTGAGTGCGAAGAAGTGTTAAAAAGTTGTAGTATTTTGGTAGGTATACATCAGCTAACTGTAGAGGACAATTACCATTTCGTTCTCTAAATCTACTCTCCTTAAGAGCTTGAAACCGAAACTCTAAAAAGAATAGTTTTAGATATCTATCAAGATTTTCTTTTTTCTTAAAATTCTTCATTAATCTTAGTCGTGGTTTGATACACCCGTTAAAACACTCCAGTAAGTTGTTATCTCTCCTCATTCCTTCATGATCAAAGTGTGTAAGTGTGTATTTGAAATTATGAGCTAGTGATCGGTAAGCTTTCATAAAGTGCTCTGAGTAATTATGTTCGTTGCTTTTGGCATATTCTTTTAGTTTGTCAAAAGCTTTAGTTGATTTCTCTTTTGTTTCCGCGTAGATAACCTCTCGAAACAGTAGCTGAAAAACTTTGATATCATGTTTTTGATACGCCGTTAAACGTCTTGAGTGTCCAACACTTTTAACCGGTACTACTTGCCCCCCCGAAAAAGAACTTCAACATAACGCAACAAAATAAGTCTGAACTTGACCTATAGCCAGCGCAATTCAAACTGTCTAATTTGTCATCCTGAATTTATTTCAGGATCTTATTGTTGGGATGCTGAAACAAGTTCAGCATGACAGTATAAAAAACCGACATTTTGTTTTGCGGTTGCTATATTCTCTGGAACCTAGTCAGAAATGAATAAGTCTCTGAGATGATTTTTGAACTTTAGTATACTTACACGAGCCAACCAATTGACTTTGAAAATTAATCCACTACAATCGTAGTGTGGAAGAAATAATAGAAAAGGGCAACTTTGAATATAGCAAAAGACCACTGTGGCAATGGGTAGTTGTGTACCTTATTATAGGATCAATTGTTTATGGCGTTGTTTATTATTTATTTCTCGCAAAAAAAGGTGGTTATAGTTACAACCGAATACAACCTAATGCTCAACAACAATATATTACCTCAACATTAACTTGTTAACCACAGGGATTTGATAAGTTTCTTAACTCATAACCAAAAAGGTGTCTAGTTATTAGAGCGAAGAGAACGGGTCATAATTTAATAAAATGTCTCTGTGTTGATATTTTCCAGAACCTGATCTTTCGACAAGAAAATCGGATTTTGCCACCCTATCGGCCTATTTGAACTATATTCACCTCCTATGTATAGGTTGTATTCTCCTTCTGGGAGGTTATTAATCCTGAACGTACCATCGCTTTCTGTATTAATCTTTGTAATAGTTTGGTACTCCTGAGCTCCGTTTGGAAGATGTTGCAGGATTTTTACCAGTTCTACAGTTGCAGTTTTTGTAAGCGGTTTGCCGTCTTTTTCAGTGACTTTTCCCGAAATGCTTCCTGTCCCGACCTGAACGGTCGGCTGTGCAGATACAGCAGGAGACGAACTTGGAGAAACTTGAATTTTGTCTGGATTCTCAGTAAAGACACGCATGCTTCCAAGAGTTTTTTCTGTTAAAACAATATGTTTGTTTGCTGGGAATGAGATGCCGTTTAACGGAGTAATCAGAACCTTATTTTGGTCAATTTGTTGTAATGTGATTTGAACCCGATTGGATTCATCCGACTCTGGAAGAACAGAGGAGGGTTGGGCAAGCAATTCACTATATGATTGATCAGTCATATACACATAGACAGGAGATGAAATCGGCCCGAGACCCAGCTCAAACTCGCGCGATTTGGCTACATAACGGACTATATTATCAGTAATGCTTATAGGATTAACAAATTGCAGCAAAAGAGAGACATTCTGCTGGCCGTATACCGGTGGTAAACCATTCGCTGGATCGATAAGTTGTTCTGATCCATCATCACGCTTGAGAGTTAACAGGTTTTCTGTTTGGCTTCTGTCAAAAATCTTGAAAAAATAGTTACCAACCTGATTGTCAAACGTGTGAACAATAGCATAATATGTACTTGTATATGGTGGGATAAACTCAGTTCTCGTGTCTTTGCTATCAAGACTATTACCATTAAGGTCGAATAATTCAGTTTCAATGAAACTGCGAGGTTGGTCGGATTGTTCTTCAAGGGCAACAACCGTAAGACGTTGGCCTTGGATTGCGGTAAATATATAGGGCTTTGCAAACCCATTCTTATATGGGATATCTGATGTTGTAATACTTTCGGGTAGCGGGTCCCCCATCACTTTAGCTTCTTTAAACGAGGTTGTTGGTATACCGTCAATCGCTTCAGCAGCAAATACTGTAAAGGAAGAAAATACACTAAATGTATTATGAGACAGCGCTAACGAAACACCATGAATGAAATTATCAAATTGTTTGTCTATCGAGTAGTTCGGCAGATATACAAAAGTGATTTGCAGATATCGCGTATCATTTTTATAGAGTGCCTGCTTAAAAAGCCTCTTTGATTTTGCATAGTTTTCTTTCCCGGATTGGATTGTCAAAGTATTCCCATTTACAGTTTTACTTTGCGTTTCTTCTGTTTTAAGCGTTGGGTTTGAAGATTTTTTGCTTGTCAGTCCGGACTCGATATCAACATATGTGTTTGTAGCCTCATACTTAGGAATAAAAAATCTGCCTGCAAAGAAATCTGGCGTGTCACTAAGAAGACGGGCTGTCCATTAATCCGGCAAGGAAATTACAAATCCTGTTTGTAACTTAATTGATGTGCTTTTAGACGTTGAGGTCTGAATTTTTTTCTGAACTGATTTCTTTATATTTAGAATGGGATTTTTTGTTTTGGAAAAATAAAAGATGCCCACAATTACAGGAATAAGTAGCCCGACAATTACAATAAAAATCTTTATCCAGTTAGTTGCGTAATTGTTAATGATGGGAATTTGGGCTTGATCCTCGATTTGAGGATCTTGGGTCGTTTGCGGTTCCATACTCTTTTTTAGTATATCATAAAAAGGTTTTCAAGCTAAAAAGACTGTTAATTTTTATAATAGACGAGTTTCGCGTTAACACCATCCTGGACTCTGGAGACCAACCACTCCGTCATGCTGGACTCATTTTTCTTTGTCATCCTGAATTTGATTAATGTCATACTAGAGCGCACACAATAGGATCTTTGTGGGATTCTATCGTCACTCCGTTCCTCCAGAATGACGGGGGAATTTCCTAGAATGACGAGTTACATTTTTAAAGCGAAATTCGTGTAATATTGGGGGGCAAATTACCTCGTTTAATCTGTAACAACGTAGCGAAATTGCTCAAATCGCTTGCCATCTTTTAGCGGAGCAAAATAATCGGTCGATCTTTGGGCATGGTCCAGTGAATATTGTGAGGAATGTGCGGCAATCGCCTGCGTACGTTTTTGCGCAAAGGACGTTACGTTAATATATACCGTATCTTGGCTATCCCAACTATCAACAAACAAAAATTCTGTAACAGTGTGACTTTGGTGGGTATTATCAAGCTGATCTGGGAAAAATAACACATCCCTGCTATATGGGTATACAGCATCAACAACACCGATCGCTGTATTGCGATGATCACGGTGATTGACATAATAATTTCCTTGTGTGTCGCGGATAAGTATTTTTTCGGGATTATGTGTTACAACAAGATCTGGTTTAAAACTACGAATGATGCTTGTAAGCCTTTCGACAGTTGCAAGAGATGCTTCAACTTGGCCGTCGCCGATATTGAGGTTTTCACTGTCCGATGATGAAAGTCCAAGTATCTTTAGCCCTTCTGCATCTTCAGTTTCCCTAGTTTTAGCAAGCTCTTCCTCAGCTATAGCCTGCTGGCGTGAACCTTTGTTGCCTGTCGTCATTTTGATGAGTCTGACGGATTTTTCATCCTCAACAAGTCGAGCGATTGTCCCGCCACAATAGATTTCGGCATCATCAGGATGGGCAAATACAAAAAGAACTCTTTTCTTTTTCGAGAATATTTTGTTAAATGAATCTACTTGTTGCATAATGATTGATCCTAATAATTATTTTGCATTTGTCTAATTCTGCCAACAAGTGATTTTGAAAATTCTTCTTCAGGATCAAGATACCATTCCCTCATAGAGGTAAATAGTCTTGTGGGTTGTCCTTGTAAAGCGAGTACTGCAATCATTTCCTCAAGTGCAGAAGCAATTGCGATACCTTTTCCTTTTAATAATGGATGTCGTTCTAAAATCAAATTTCTATAAACTCCGATTGTTAGACAGTCAATTAACCCTTCTTCTGCATACGTATCTAAAAATTCCCATTTATTAGCGGCTTCAAAAGCACGTAATAATCTAAGCGTAGGACCGACGGCGGGTTTTTGACTCATCTCATGTTCAAGTTCTTCTACCGTAGGAAGCATTAGTTCAAAGCTTTTAAATACATCTCTTAATGTAGTTGAATACGGCAAATCACTTGCGGAATCGAAATCAACAATTTCTTCACCTCCTAGAAAGCGATTGGATTGACCAATACCTCTGTCTAATTCCGATAATGGTTGTAAGACAATTTTATCATCTTGTTCCAATGCGTCTAAAGCTGAAGGAACGTTACTTCTATTACCAATTGTTCTATGGGCAATTCTTCTCAAGAAGGCAGAAACTTCTTTTGGTTCTGTATGCATTGCTCCGATTATATCAGATACCATCAATTGTTTAATTGTTAACCGCGGGGGTTTGATTAACTCATAATCAAAAAGATGACCCATCAAAACCTCATTTAAGGAGACTACGGCTTATTTTAAGGAAACAGTTGATAGAATAGTTACCATATGAATAAGCGTTTAGTTGTCAGTTCCGTTATTGCTATTGGAATTTTTACTAGTACTATTGTTTATAACCATTTTTCCAAATCCTCTTTTAGATCTAGTACTGCTTCAAATCCAAACACTCACCTAGAAGGAGGTGGTGGCTTAATAGGGGAGCTTAGCCCACTTTCTATAGAATATATGCGAGGGCAAGAATATCCAGGAAGCGATATCGTCATTAAGCAAACACTCCCGCCTGGCTCAAATTACGACAGATACATTGCTTCATATAATTCGGATGGACTGAAAATATACGCACTCTTAACTGTTCCGCAGGGAGAAAAGCCCAGAACCGGCTGGCCGGTAATTATCTTTAACCACGGCTATATTCAGCCAGAACAGTACCGGACAACCGAGAAATATCTTGCTTATACTGATGCGTTTTCCAGACATGGCTATATTGTCTTTAAATCTGATTATCGGGGACACGGTAATTCCGAGGGGAAGCCGGAAGGTGCTTATTACTCTCCTGCCTACACAATTGATGTTTTAAATGCTGTTTCTTCGCTGAAGAAATATAAAGACACCGACCCCGAAAGAATCGGTATGTGGGGACACTCCATGGGTGGAACGCTAACTTTAAGGTCTATGGTGGTCACAAACGATATTAAGGTTGGTGAAATCTGGGCAGGAGTGGTGGCTTCATATCAGGATTTAACCAATAATTGGCATCACCCAGACCTCAACTCTCGACCCTGGGTTCCATCTCAGAGAGAACAAGCGGTAAGACGGCCAGGAAGACAACAGCTCGTTGATAAATACGGCAGCTTTGAAGCGAATCCCTATTTTTGGCAGTCAATTTCACCAATAGCGTTTGTTAAAGATATTTCCGGCCCGATTCAACTTCAACATGGAACAGCTGATGAAGAAGTACCCTTGCTTTTTAGTCAAAAGTTAGATGAAGCAATGAAGAATGCCGTGAAGCCGGTTGAGTTTTATGCCTACGAAGGAGATAATCATAATCTTTCCAATAATTTAAGTACTGCATTACAAAGATCGGTTGATTTCTTTGATAAATATTTAAAATGAGAACATTTGGATGGTTGCAACTTTTGTTAACATTTTGATTGTTCCAGTCTTTCCTTTGCTTGTTCGGCTCAGATCGAATTTTGAAAAGCCTTAATAATAATCCAAGGTAAATCGAACTTTTTTAATGAATCGAATTGTTATGTATTTGAAAAGCGATGAAGAATGGACGCAGCGAGTGTTTGGTAGGGAATCCCTTGTTCGGCTGCTTTAGCCTTCAGTTTCTGATACACTCGTTCTGACAGTCGTAGATTAATATTTTTTGTTTTATTCAACGTAACCGTCGCGTACGATTTGTGTTCTCTTTTAAGCGTTTCGTTTTTCTTTGGGTCCTACCCTCTTTTTTCCTTTCACAGAAATTATAACTCAAATTTCTAAAAAGTCTCAAATGTATCATAACTCATTCAGGCAGATTCTTGTATAATTGACATCATCAATGAAACTAAGCGACAAGCTAATTGGATTGCTCATAGGGTTGATGAAGAATTCTGCACAAAAGGGCAATTTGGCAAATTCGGGATTGGTTTTAGAAGACAACAAACTGCTCGCCTCTGCAGAGAGTCTTGTTGCCTCTGGTCACGATGCAACCGCGCATTCTGAGAGAGTGCTTGTTGCAAAGGTATGCAGATTAAAAAAACAACAACTATACGCCCGGGTTGCAGATGATTTCCGTTGTTGAGCCTTGTACCATGTGCTTAAGTGCGTGTTCTCAAGCTGGATATACGTCTGTAAATTTTATTATCCCTGCAAAACCGTACATCACCCGATTCCCTTATGTCACAGACGGAATTTCACTTCAAAAAAAACAGGAGCTCGCCCAAAATTTTTCAGAAAAGATCGACCTTATTCATCTTAAACAATACGAGGCGAAGTTTAAAAAGATTTTTGATGATGCAATGAAAGATTTGTTTATAAAATAAAATGGATAGTAAAAAGAAAAAAATACATGACTTTTTGAGTACCCATATTATTTGTTCTCTCTCTACTGTAACTGTCTCAGGAATCCCGGAAGCTGCCGCGATGGCGTTTACTGAAACAGACGACTTGTTAATTATTTTTCAAACGTCCAACAGTACACGAAAATACTATAATCTGCAGCGTAATCCCAAAGTTGCAATTGTTGTCGGTTTTGATTTTGAACAGTACATATCAGTGCAGTATGAGGGCATTGCTAAAGAGGTTCCAGATGGCGAGCGTGAACGTATAAGTCATATTCATGTTGCAAAACATTCAGAAATCTCGACCAAGTATGCTAACGTCATAGAAAATAAATACTTCATTGTCATGCCAACATGGATACGTTACTCTGATTTAAAGGCAGACCCGAATCAAATATTTGAGCTCGACTTTTCTAAAAAAACTATACTACCATAATGAGAATACTCACGACGAAATCTCTTAAATTGGCGGTATTGACAAGGGGTGACCAAAATTCAGACAAAATCGCAATTATGCTTCCCGGAAGGCTTGATACAAAAGATTACATAAATTTCACCAGCCACATCGATTATCTTTCTCGAAAAGGTTTTTATATAATCGCTTTTGATCCACCTGGAACTTGGGATAGCCCTGGAAACATTGAGTTTACAACCACGAATTATATTAATGCTGTTAACGAACTGATAGAATATTTTGGAAATAAACCAACGCTACTTTTGAGGCATAGTAGAGGTGGACAAGTAGCTATGATTGCTGGAGCTAATAATCCTAGCGTGATCGCATTTGCTCTTGTGAACGCCTCTTATGGCCTACCGACACCTCCCGACCCGGAACAAGTAACGAACGGATTCCTCGCGGAGCACAGAGACCTACCACCCGGAGATGTTAAAACCACCAAACAAAAGGAGTTTCACCTATCACTGAATTACTTTAAGGATGGTGAACAATAGATCCACTCCCTGGATTAAAAGCATGCACTAAGCCTAAATTGCTTATATATGGAACTGAGGATGAGTATACCGAACCTCAAGAAGTTAAAAAGATATTTGCGTCTATTCCTGAATCGAAAATGATTCATAAGCTGCATTGTGAACATGACTATCGATATCATGCAGATGCAATCGACGAAGTCGACAAAGTATTAGGAAGTTTTGTTAATAAATATTTCGAATAATCATGTCTCTTGTTAAAAATGTAGGCAGCAATTCACCAGAAAGAACTACCAATCGGCTTCCACTACTCATGCCGTAGCTGCAATTCCTTTTATCTTTTCCCATTTTGCTCGTGAACACTTCTTTGGCCAATCCCTCCAACCCTGGTCATTGCGGTATACTTCCCAGTCATCATCTTCAACCCAATGAAGTTTGCTGTCATCAGTAATGTGCCGAACAAATTCTTTACCATTCAAATGATCAATCTCGTGTCTGAATATTCTCGCAGTGTAGCCTGAATATTCTTCTTCAAGTGGATTACCATTTTGGGAATATGCCTTAATTTTAATCTTGCTCGGACTCGCAACTATTCCACACACATGATCAGTTGACCAACATCCTTCATACCATTCTTCAGTTTCATCAGATTGCCACGTTATTTCTGGATTGATAAATACTCTCAAATCACCAACTTTCCCCTTTCCATCTGCAATAACATCTATAAGAATAATTTGTTTAGAGATGCCAACCTGCGGAGCAGCAAGACCAACACAAAAAGCCTGAGAGCGATCTTTTTGATGACCATAGGCAATATCAAGCATTGATTCGATAGTTTTCTGAATTTCTTCTGAGTTCATGTCATCAAGACTGATGGCATGTGCTTTTTGGACTAAAACAGGATCATGTGGAGCGACAAAATGCTTCTTATCAATTGGCATACGGCATTATACTATATAATGGTGATAGCCAGTCCGAACTTGGTCTAACCTCCTGAGCAACACATTCTGGAGCATTGGGACAACTTACTTATTTATACACCGAATGAACGATCGAACCACTTGATATACTGAGTTCCATATTATGCGAACCTCCACTCAGACTTTGCGAGACAAAATAATACAGCTTTTAGAAGCAAATCGCGTTGATATTCATAGTAAATATACCTACACAAAACCAGCTCCGAAAGTTTACGAGCAACAATGGCTCTGGGACTCATGTTTCCACGCTATTGTTCAAAGGTGGATTGACCCAGAAATGGCTAAGAGAGAATTACTCACTGTTGTGGCTCATCAAGTTGACAATGGCACTCATACAGGAATGATCCCCCACATGAACTACTGGGATAATGCTGGGAGCGAATTATGGGGAATTGCTCATCGAAGTATCATTACTCAACCGCCTATTATTGCCTGCGCCACACTACTTGTTCACGAGGTAGGCCATGATAAAAAATTTCTCAATGCGATGTATGAGCCTCTTGCAAAATACCACCGATGGCTCACGAGTGACAGAGATCCAGATGGTGATAACCTGGTAAGCATCATTCATCCATGGGAATCGGGTTGGGATGCATCTCAAAGATGGGATCGGATTTTAAAGCTCAATAAACCAACTGATGACGATAGCAAGATGGAAAGGGTAAAGCTCGTATTAGCCCTGAAAACTTACGACTGTGATCCTAATGCTCTTGAACAACAGAATTACTTTTCTGTTGAAGCAATTGATTTTAATAATATCCGAGCAGCAGATATCGAATCATTGGCTGCAATTGCTAAAATTCTTGGAAAGGATGATGACTCTATGTCTTGGAAAAGTATTGCAAAGAAAATTCAAGGTGCTATTCACCGGAAAATGGTTCTTGAAAATTACTATGATTTAACCAGTGCAGATGAAATACCAATCCGAGTTAATAATGCAGCAAAGTTTATCTCATTATTTGGAGGAAGTATCTCTCACAGAGAGGCTCTAGAACTGGTAAAGAAATTACAAAGCCATGTGTATTGGCCTCACTTTGGCATAACAACGACACCCACATCATCAGACACATTTGATCCAAATAGGTATTGGAGAGGGAATGTATGGCCATGTGTCAATTGGTTAATTTACAAGGGGCTAAAAAGGTATCATTTTGATGATGTCGCGAAAAAATTAGCTCGAAATTATATCGATCTGGTTCTAGAGAACGGTTTTTGGGAATACTACAACCCACTTACTGGGCAAGGACTTGGAGCGAAGGATTGCAGCTGGGCAGCATTAGTATTAGATCTGGCAATTGAAGAGAATCTATAGCTTGCTCGGGTTGTGGTTATTGGTGAGGGTACCTTTTGCCGGTTTCTGCATAGTGAGAGAGCGTGTATTTGTGGCTGGGGGAGTCTGAGACCAGGAGATATAGTCCGAACTCGGTGCGCCCTCTGGAGCATAGGCAGACCAGCAACTGTAAAAGTCAGCAAGTGGATCAGAGGTATATACTACACATATTGATAGTATGAATAAAAAAGAAATTATTCAACAGTTAAAAATTGCTCACGAAGGCCTTCGCGAAATCTTGGCTACTGTTTCGCCAGAGATCGCTGACAGCGCGCTAATTACTCCAAAAGGCTGGACAGTGAAAGATATTTTGAGTCATCTTATAGATTGGAACGTGCAGTTTTTGCAAGATTTTAAGAATATTTTGAGTGACTCTTGGGAAGAAATTAATAATGATACCTTTAACCAAGCTTCGTACGAAAAGAGGAAGGATTTACCGTATCATCAAGTATACGCAGAGTGGGAATTATCAATTGAACCTGTTATTGAATTACTGCAATCTTTAACGTCAGAGGAATGGCATCATGTTTGCAAAGGAGCGACATGGCATAATGGCACTTTGGTAACGATACCTTCGCTGTTTGAATATACATACAAAGGAGAGCCTCACGAGCTTGGTCATGGTAAGGAGATTAGAAAAGCACTATAAAAATTATAATTGGCTACGTACCGCCCCATTGACATTTTTTTAGTGAAATGATTAACTTAATATGTGGCACGAAAGATTTTTATAGGCATCGGAGTATTATTTTCAATTTTTATATTGTTGTTTGTTCTTTCGCAAAATCAACCCCCTCCTCTACTAACCACTAATTTTGTTAACCTTGACAAAATAGAGAGGATTTCGCGTTTCAGAAGTTGTGCTGGCCACGTCACCGTACCCCAAAACAATAGAGAGCAGCGTAGAAATATGAAACACTATTTCTGGATAAAAAAATCAATTACAACTAACGATAAGCCTGTTGAAATATATGCCCCATATAACGGATTTGTTTCAGTGCTTCGCTCTGATTCTAACGAAGGACTAGAGGGCGAAATTGCACTTGTTCCAAAAGACGTCTTTGTTTTCTTACCCCCAATCGGACGGTGGACATTTAGTGTCCAGCACATAAACGTGAGACAAGACCTAAAACGCGGGAAAGAGGTTAAAGCGGGAGAGCTCTTGGGAACAGCAACAATACGCGGTGAAGGCGGAGGTTCGTTTGATATTGTTTATGCAAAATTTGCCCCAACTCTTAAAAAAATTGACAATTGGACTGATCCGTTTATTGATCTTGATTCTGTTTTTAATCATATGAGTGATAGCGTTTTTGCACAATATCAGAAAAAGGGAGTTGCAACAAAAGATGACATCGTAATGCTGAAAGAGCAAAGAGATCAAAACCTTTGTCAATATCAGAATGGGGGACCTTATTTTGAAAATCAAGAGGATCCTGATAATTGGGTAATTTTTTAATGACAACGCATTACTCTACCCCATGAGTGATAGATATAGCCATATACATGACTACTATCCCAACAATAAAAGGAATTAACTGGCTCCATCTTTTTTCCCTTTCAAAGTCTTCATGCAGGTCGGGTATTAAGTCTGAACAGGCAATATAAATCAAAGTTCCTGCGCTAAATGCTGTTGCTGCAGGTAACATATTCTGTATTGATTCAAGAAAAAAATATCCTCCTATTGCTCCGACGAGCGCAGTTAAGGATGATAAAAAATTATAGAAAAGAGCTTTTGATTTTTTCATTCCTTCATGTATTAACACCGTAAAATCAGCAATCTCGTGGGGGATTTCATGAGCTGCAATTGCGATTGTTGTAGTTATGCCCAGCGCCGGATTAAGCAAAAAACCCGCTGCAATAATAACCCCGTCAATAAAATTATGAACGCCATCACCTACTAAGACTAGAATTGCGATTGGATTGTGACGATGAGTATCGCCATGATGATGATAACCTAGTAAAATTCTTTCAAAGAAAAAAAATGAGATGATCCCTAAGAAAGTTGGGATAAATATATTTGTATCTGGGTTTAATGCTCTCGCCTGTTCTGCAGCCTCCGGAAGCAAGTCGAAAAATGATACTGTTAAAATAACGCCGGCTGCAAAACTTATAAGCAGTGGAATAATTTTTTTGGTCAAAAGCTTTCTCCAAATCAACAATATCCCCCCTGCAAAAGATGTTAGACTTATAAGAATTGATGCAATGATTATATTGAAAAGCATATGAAATGTTACCACACAATTGAGGTTTTGTGAATTAATTCTTACCTAAAATAGAGCCAGTCGGCGGTTGTAATTTCCGATGGAATTTCTAAATCTTCTTTGATTAATTCATATTTTCTAATTTCATATCCCCCACTTAACTTAATTATTTCTTCGGGTTGACTTTTGATATGTAACTTATTCTCTATCCACCAGGTTGGCACTAAATCAATCCTTTCTTTTGGAGGTGACTCCATCAAAATATATGTTGTTGGCTTTTTTTCGAACTTATAGATTTTTTTTTCAGAGACTCTACTCACATAAGAGAGTGCGTATTTGTCTTGATAACCGTAAATATCAGGAGAATAAATGAAAATTCCGGATTCCTCAGGAGCATCTGAGAAAATCTGTTTCATATTATTTAAATGAAACTTCCACGACCTAGTATTATTGCCAATTTCTTTTGATAAATCATTTGCATGACTAATATTTTGGCTTGTCATTAAAACGAGCAATATTCCAAGAAGAACAAAATATAAATGTTTAGGAACAAATTTATGAAATGTTGAAAACATCATAAGAGGTAAAAGTGTCATCGGGAACCACCATAGTTCAAGCATTAGTCCTCTATGTATGAGGGTAAGAAAATAATAGCCAATATGGAAATATAAAAAAATTATGTAAATATGCCTGTATTTGATTTTGCTTTTCAAAATCACAACGAAACTAAAAACAAAGAGAGCGAAAATCAGAAGATTCATATTATTGAGATCTGATGAAGAATTTCTAAATAAATTAAATCCCCGGGTGGTTATGTTCTCAATTCTGTTTTTCACAGATTCTGAAAATGGCATCGGAAATTGGTCTCTTTCCCCTTGAACATATTTAATAATTGATTTTGTCTGTAAGAAGTCATGGCGAATGTCAATCAGTAAAAATGATGATGCGAAGATTAAAAGAGTTCCAAAACACAAAAGATGAAGAAACTTCTTATTTTTGATAATTACAAACAAACTAGCCAAAGTTGATAAAATCAGAAGCGGTCCGCCAATTGCAAGTTGAAATTGAACAATTGCCCCAAGCATGAAAAGATGACCTATTAGAAATTTCCACTGTTTTGTTTGAAAGTACTTTACAAAAAAATAAAAATACAAAGGGAGAGAAAGAAGCGCACCGCTCCCATGATAAAACCCTTGAACATACGGAACTAGATAAGCAGATGATAAAACAAGAGCAATAAGAGCCGACGTTTCATCAAATAATTTTTTGACTACAAAATAAATTGATGAAATAAGCCCCACGGTTAATAAAAACCAAAACCATCCGGTTGCAATCGGGTTGCCTTTGCCAATAATATAGGCTGGCATATTAAGGTAATGCCACAAAATTCCATGAAAAACTCCTTTTTTATCTGCCCGGGGTCCAATTAAAACCATCTTTTTATCAGCAATTTCATCCATTATCAAAAAGTCTCTGGCATTGTCGGTTTGATAAAAGATGTCCTGGTGAAGATAGCTCCAAGCAGAAAATATCAGATTGATACCAATAAAGAAAAAAATTAGCCACTTCAATGCCTTATTCATCAAAAATAGTTTACAATATATGTGGGTAATTTATGAAAGGAAAAATATCAATCGTTATACCTGTCTATAACGAAGAAAATTTTATTAATGAGACAATCTCAAAAGTTATTGATGCCGACTCGCGGGGTTATGAGAAAGAAATAATTATAGTTGATGATGGAAGTAGGGATAAAACAGTTGAAAACATTAAGTTATTTATTGAAAATCGTCATGAAAATAAAAACTTTGTTATTAAACTAATTGCCAAAGAGAAAAATGAAGGAAAAGGCGCAGCGCTAAAGAACGGATTTTTAGAAACAACCGGCGACATTGTGATTATTCAGGATGCTGATTTGGAATATTCTCCTGATGATTACCCTCTTCTTCTTGAGTCATTTGTAACACACAACGCTGATGTCGTCTATGGCAGCCGATTTATCTCAAATCGCCCTCATCGGGTTTTATATTTCTGGCATTATCTTGCCAATAATATGCTCACTCTTTTTTCAAATGTTTTGACCAACCTAAATTTAACCGATATGGAAACAGGATATAAAGTTTTTAGAGGAGATTTAATAAGAGAAATCGCACCAAAATTGAAATCAAAAAGATTCGGTTTTGAGCCGGAAATTACGGCAAGAATTACAAAAATTAAAGATCTTAAAATGTTTGAAGTGGGAATTTCCTATTGGGGACGGACATACCAAGAAGGAAAAAAGATCGGCTGGAAAGACGGAGTTAAGGCAATATTAGAAATAATGAGATTTAACTTATTTTCCCGATAGGAAATCAAGCATCCTTGCAAGTAAATTTTTTGATTCTTTTGGTGGTTCTTGTGCTTGTTGTTTAACTTGTTTTTTCTCATGTTTTTGCATGGTTGTTTTTTTAACAGGGTCTTTTATAATTTCAGCTTTCTGTGTTTTAAAAGGTACAAAAGTAGATGGTCGAACAAATCCTGCAACTGCCATATAGTAACCCTTCACTGTTGAAAGCGCTGCCACGGTTCTATTTTTCTTATCAACAACACTTGTTGGCAAAATTTTCCATGTTTTTCCTTCATTGAGCGACTGAGCAAGAACCAAAGAATTTTCCGGTAATTTTCCAAGTTGATTTTTATTGTATTTTATCGCCACTATTGAGGATCTAAGAGGATTGATAATTTTTGCATCATTAAAAAACGAGCGGAACCAAAGGTCGTAAACATCAGAAACCTGCCAATATGACCCTATATGGTAAGGATGTTTTTTGGCATAGACGATACTGCCCAGGTAGCTGTCCCACAATAGCGTATTTGGTTCAACTATAGTAATAACCTGATCTCCCATCTTCAAGACGCCTCCCGTTTTTGCCAGTAGTGACGCAGTCCGAGCTTGAGTCGAGCTGGACGAGGAGGAACTTGAAGTTGACGAACTGCTATTTTTCCCAGCCGAGAAAGGAGCGAAGTCGGTAAAGTGATTTGTGGTGACAGTAATAGTGTTATTATCTTTGTCAATTGAAATATTATCTGATGTTTTCCAAGCATTAGTCGTAGCATCCCAGTAACCGGCTAAAAGATCATTTTCAGTTAATCCCAGTGAGGAAAGTGTTGCCTCTGAGTATGGCATAACAATGGTAACGTTAGAATTGAAGCTCGTTGTAATTTCAGATCCATTGGAGTCAAGAGCTGTAATGTCATAGCCTATGTTGACCGGTGTTGCCAAACTCTGATTAGGCAGTTGAGCTTTAGATGTGACGGTAACAGTGACCGTTCCAGATGACGACAGGGCGCCTGCCGGAATATTAATTGTTGTGCCGTCAGATAAAGTTATAGTTTTCTGGTTGGTAGTAGTGTAAGTAACAGTAGTTGAATCAGGCATTGTCCCCGAATTTGAAAGACTTAAGTTTAGCGTATTCGTACCGGTTGATGGGCTTACAATACTCTCGGACGATCTTATAAATGAAGTTTTAGAAACATCATACATTGCCTTTATATGCCAATTTGTTCCAGTTGATACCGATAAACTATAGTTCCCGTTACTGTCAGCAGTAGTCCCAGAATATCCTCCAACCTCACTCCAACTACTAACGAAAGCTGATTTTCCAGCACTATTTTGTGTTACTGTTCCGGTAATGGTAGCATCAGCATTGGTAAATTGTAAATTGACGGTTGAGGTTCCTCCGCTTGTGGGCGTAACTGAGACTCTGCTTGGATTTATATACGAGTAGGACGGCGGGACAAAGGTTTGAACGTAATACGTTGTGCCTGAGGGAACTTTTATTGAATAATCACCCGTTGAATCAGTCATTGTCCCTTGATTAAACATTGACTCGCGACTGAAGGATCCTGCTGTATCGTTAGATCTGGTATCGATAGTAATCCAAGCGCCGGCTAAACCGGTTCCGTCAGGATCTTTAACGGTTCCGCTTATTGTAGCGTCATTTTTCTTAACAAGAATATTTTTTGTTTGAGTAAGAGAACCTGATGTAATCGATACTTTATTATTTGACGGGGGTTGTCTAAGATAAGTATTGCTCTCCCCGTCAGTTAATGATGGATCTATCCAATAACCAATGTACCAATCACCCGGACAGACTTGCATTGAATAAGATCCGTCAGTTGTATTTACTGTTGCCATTGCGAAATTTGTAGTTCCGGAGTTGGCAAAAACTTCAGCCCTTACTCCCGTAATAGTTGAGCCAGAATCAGAATCTTTTTTAAGATAGCCACTTATTGTCCCTGTAGCTTGAGTCATTGTGATTGTTGCTGAGGAGGTGGCATTGGCAGTTGATGTTACTGAACTTGAAGAGCCGGCACAATAACCCGCCCCGGGGGGAAGAGATACTCCTACATTGTAAGTTCCAGCCGGCACTTTTAGCGTGAATACTCCATTTTTAACTGGAGCTCCCATAGAGGAATACATCATTGGTCCCGGTCCTGATGATGTTCCGCTTGTTTCGACATACGCATAACCCATTTCCAAGTTAGTGAGCGTATCTCCGCCTGAATTTACAAGTCTCCCGCTGATTGTTGCGTTAGCTATTTGCAACGTCACATTATTCCCTGATGACGTAGCATTTTCAGCTACAGTTACCTGAAGAGGCGCCTGATCATTAATATATGTGGTTCCGCTATAACTACCTGACATTCCGGGATCTTGAGAAACTGAGACCATCCAAGTACCGACAGAAACCAAAATTGAATAATTCCCACTAGAGTCAGTTGTGGCATAGCCCCAACCACCGCCATTTTGTTTCCATGTGTTAACGTTTTTGTTGGCGACACCGGCTCCATTAGAATCAGTTACTCTACCGGAAATGGTAGAATTTTTAGTAACCAATCTAATATTGCCGGCAGCATATCCATCACAAGTCCCATCAGAATTAGCGTCTTTTACGGTGAATTTTATATCTGACGGTGATCCATAATTAGATTGCCAGCTGCTTACGCCTAAATTATATGATCCCTCCGGTACTTTTAGATTAAATGTGCCGTTTGAAGCAACATTTCCTCCATTTCCTCCGCCCTGATAAGACCAAACACTAACATAAACTGACGATTGAGGATCAGACAAGGCGCTGCCGTCAGGAGCTAACACTGTGCCGGTCACCGTGCAATTGGCTGTTTGGGCGGTAAAATTTGCGGTTGTTGATGTACCCAGGCTATCGTTATTGGCAAATTTAACTCGAGTTGGCATCTTATTGTATGTCCAATCAACATCTTGAGGGCTACCTCCGTAGTTGGCTCTTGGGGTTACCATCCAAGCGCCGGTACCAACTTTTAAAGTATAGACACCACTGGAATTGGTCGTCGCCTGTACCCAGCCCATGCCCATTTCTTTATACGCCTCAACATAAGCTCCTGATATCGGAGATCCGTTTGATTTTGTGAGTGTTCCGGTTATTGTATTGTTGGGGGTAATAAATGTAATTACGGCACGGCTTGAACTGTCAAAATTTGTGCCAGCAAGACCGGTGCGATAATAAATCTGACTCGAGTTAGTAAAAGTGATTGTTGTGCTTGTTAAGTCTGGGGCTATTAAACCATCCGGGTTTTGCCAAGGCGCTCTCAATTCTAGAATATAGTCGGTGCTAACAACAAGATCGGTGAAAGAAAATGTTCCATCTTCGGCAGATGTTGTCCATTGGCTACTACTAGACCAGTTGTTCGTCCGCAGCATAATTTCTGCGCCGGCAAAGGCAGTTGATCCATTTGATTTCACCGTTTTACCTTGAATTGTAGCAGCAAAAATTTGACTAGAGAAATAAGGAATAATTAAATAAGCAATAAGGAAAGTCAAAGTCAAGCCCAGGAATTTTTTATACATTTATATATATCAAACTAGGAAAAAGGCTTTCTTAGTATAGAATAGTCAGACTTATATCTCTTGTCAAGGAATAAAAGAGCATATATACTAAAATTGATGTCTTTTAAAAAAACGGTTAGAAATCAATTAATTAAACCGATTATTTTTACAATATTAATATCTGTAGGATTGTTGCTTTTTCTTATTCAACTCATAATTAACCCACTTGGCCAACCTCAAACTAAAAATATTAAGGCAGAATCATGGTTTGAAGATTCCGTTAAAAATCAAGAATCTTTACTTGTTCCAACTATCACAATAGATTTTTATTCTTCAAAAGAACAAATAATACGATATAAAAAGTTATATGAACAATCTATTAGTCAACCAAAAATTTCGCCCGTTCTTACATTTGACTTAAAAACCGCTCCTTCTCAAGCCGATGTTTATAGTCAAATTTCGCCTATTTATCCGCCGGTATTGCCCAAACCTCTTTTTGTCAAGACTGAAAAATATGTTTGCCCGGACGGGATTAAGGGAGAAAACGGTTGTGATTTTATCGGCGGTGATGGTTTGCAAGAGGCCATTGATTCGGCTCCAAAATCTTCTTTAGAGAAAATAACTAAAATTTACCTTCGACCCGGCCATTATCGTCGCAGTCGTCCAACCGCTGTTTCGGGTTTTGATCAAGCTGGACAGCCAAAAGATATATGGGCACAATGGACGGTGGAAGATAAATTTTTGATTATCGAAGGCGAGGATAATGTAGTTTTAGATAACTACGAAGGCAATGTTGCTGCTGGTCTTTTTATCAAGGACGGTTATGTTTGGGTTAATAAAGTACGTTTTGATAATACCGCCGAGACGATGTTGTTGGCTGCCGGGACAGCGAGAGTTAATATCACTTTTAACACCTTCCGTCAAGGAAAAATTGCCATACTGATAGAAGAGCAAGTCATTGGCAATATTAGGGACAATCAAATGATAGGTGGATTTGAGCGCGGCATACACATCTCAGGCAATGGTCAGGTAAAAATTGCTCACAATACGATAAGTCAGGCCAAGATCGTTGGCATCAGCACCGATGCTTTTGCAAAAACTAGAATAGACAATAACTGGTTCGAAAACAATACCTATGGCATCGATATTTCCAAACAATCACGCACTACAATAACTAATAACTCGCTTTTAAGACAGAAGATAACCGCGCTTCATTTATATGATCAAGTTGAAGCGCTTGTAGTCAATAATGATTTTTTTCAGACAACTTCTGGTTCGCCGAATGATAAATGGAGCAGAGCTAACTTAGTATCAATTGATAATTTAAATTCTGCTGAGAATAATCAAATTGTTGTTAAAAACAATCTTATCCATGATTCCAACGGATTTGGAATTTATGTTAATAACGTCAGTGGCGTCCCTGTCAGCATTTTATCGAACCGTTTTGATCAAAATAAAGGTTATTTTGGGGCGTTGGTGCTAGATAAAGCCAAAAGCATTACCATTGCTGGTAATAGTATATATTTCAACGACGGTCGAGGTGTAAGTACATTTAACGCTTCAACCGGATGGATATACAACAATCTGGTAGTTAACAACAGCCATATCGGAATCCAAGCGGAACATTATTCTGAATTTGATATTTATAACAATACGCTCGTTGGCAACGGCAATAACAACCTTCATCTAACCTGCTCTCTTAATGATTGGACCAATACGTTTATCAAAAATAATATTGCTGCTAATGAAAGGCTCATGTCAAACCCCCATGACGATCCGCGGCTTTGTGGTAAGGGGGCCAATTATTTTCTTGGTGGCAAAGTGGCGATTAATAACGTTCGAGAATTTAAATCCAACTGGTCGTGGTTATCAAAACCATGGGAGTTAGCATGTCAACCGGAAATTAGCAACAATTGTACCAATGCTGATTTTCATGGCTTGGACCATCATCCTTGGTGGTATGATACCCAATATAAAAATATGGCAGCCGACCCAATGTTTATTGACTATAATAATGCCGATCTTCGCTTAAAAATGAACTCTCCTGCTAAATCCGCGGGAACAACGGGTGAAGAAATTGGCGCTTATGGTGGGCCAAACCGTTGTTTGCTTGACCCGGGCCTTCCTGGTTGTTGGCATCCGCCAACCAGAGTGACACAAACGATTTTAAGCCCTGATGGCAAAACTAATTACGGCCGAACCTGTAATTTGGTAAAACAATATGGCAAACAGTCATGGCTGCCATTTGCTGGTCAGACAGAATGCTCTGGTTGGTCCTCTGTAGCAAGCAAGCTTAATCTAGGTTCATACCAAGGAAATTCTCAAACCGGCTATGCCTCCTTCGTTTATCAGAAAGGCGATATTCAGTGGCTTGATCAGTCGGTGATTGTCGATACTGTTAAGACTGCTCACCGGCTCTGTCCAATTAATGAGGCTACTGGCCAGCTTGACAGAAATAACTGTAAACCGTGGGAATATTATAATCTTCCAAAAATTGAGGGAATACGCAATCGAATTAGCGACATGGACAGCTATGTTGAATATAAAAATAACCAACGTATATTGTCACAGACACTCTTAGATGAAAACGGTTCATTTGTTTATAGTCGAACTTGTTCGTTTACTGATTCCCGTCCTAATATCTGGGACGGCGAGCCAGCAACAAAAAATTGCAATGATTGGCAGACATATCCTTTAGGAGGATTTATTTCCAATGATCCAGTGCAGAAGTATCAAGGCATCGCTTCCTTAGTGAAATTTATCGATAATCAAAATTATTATTATTATCAGTACTTTTTAAGTAACAACGGGCAAAATATCTGGGCCCGTGAATGTCCCGGAGATAAATATAAAGGTATCGTCTGGTCAAATTGTGAAAATTGGGGACAAGACACCATTGCTGAACTAAAATTACCTATGAATATGGCACTCACTGTTGACATAAATACTCTTTTCTCTTATTGTCCCATCAACAAAATTTGGGACGGGGAGAGATGTAATTAGAACAGAGAGGTGGTGAAAAAAATGAATTCAATGCTTAAAAGAGGACTTATCGCCGGAGTTGTCAACCTCATCGTTGGTTTGTTGTTTCAACAATTTTTTGGCACGATTTTCCCGTCAGTGGGAGCCGAGTATCAGAACACGGCACTTTTTAGACCTTGGAATGACCCATTAATGACTTTATTTTTTGCATATCCATTTATTTTAGGCATTGTCCTTGCCTATTTTTGGGACATGGTTTACAGCAGCTTAAAAGGAAATGCTCAACAAAAAATATTTAATTTTGCAAAAATTTATTTTTTGATTGCTACAATTCCCGGAATGTTTATTTCATACACGAGTTTTCAAGTTTCGGCGTTGCTTGTTTTAAGCTGGACATTGTCAGGATTTATCGAAGCATACGTTGCCGGATGGGTTTTCACAAGAATGAAGTAATAGTTGTTGTTTAAATTTTTTACATCTGATAAGATCAGATTGGGTTATTATGATCATTCAAGATAAAGTAGCAATTGTAACCGGGGCCACATCAGGAATTGGTCTTGAGACTGCAAGATTACTCCATGCCCAAGGAGCCCATCTGGCGCTCGTTGCCCGCTCAAGAGACAAACTAGAAGAACTTGTAAAGAAACTGCCCGAATCATTTATTGTTGTTGCCGATTTATCAAAAGAAGGAGAGGCCCGTGATATAGTCAAACAAGCATGCAATCACTTTGGAAGAGTTGAGATTGTTGTTAACAATGCCGGGTGCGGATATGACGGGTTAGTTGAAAACCTTAACACTGACAAAGTCAGACAAATTTTTGAGCTTAACTTCATTGCCCCGCTTGCCATTATGCAGGAGACCATTCCGTTAATGAGAAAACAAGGAGAGGGATCCATCGTTAACATTAGCTCAGGAACTTCGCTTCTAAATATTCCAAATATTTCCGCATATTCTTCAATAAAAAGCGCTCTTACCAGATTATCGTTAACAGCGCGCGAAGAATTGGAAAGTTCAAATATTGTAGTTAGTGTAGTATATCCATACGTCACCGATACCAACTTTGGCAATAATGTGCTTAGTGGACCGCGTCAAAAAGAAATTCCAGACAAAGACGATGTTTTACCGCCTCCTGATAAACCGGAATATATTGCCTCGAAAATTATTGAGGTCATTGAAACAGGCGAGCCAGAAATTTTTGCTCATGAATGGATGAAAGATATCAAATGACTGCTACTTATTTCTCTGTGATTTAAATCACATAATAATCCCCCCGGGGGGGATAGAATGCATACCATATAAATGGCATATGACTGAAAAGAAAGTGTTCATTATTATTGGTGTTGTTGTAGTTTTACTGGTTGGTACAAGTGCCGTAATTCTTGGAAGCAGTCCAGTTCCTACAAAAATTACAACTAGCCAAAACGCCAGTATAGCAACTGCTAATACAAGTTATGACTGGGGATATATTCAATATAACAGCCCAAAAGCAATTAAAGGATTTAAAATTAAAAATAACGGCACTGAGTCTTTAAAAATAGGCAAAGTTAAAACTTCCTGTAGCTGCACCACTGCTCAAGTCATTATAGGAAATAATAAAAGCCCGTTGTTCAGTATGCATGGCGGGTCTAATTGGGTAGGTGAAGTTAAACCCGGAAAGGAGGCCTCATTGGAAATTATTTTTGATCAAACCTTTCATGGACCATCCGGCATAGGCCCTTTTGAAAGATATATAACAATTGAAACGAATGACGCAAGCAAACCTAAATTAGAGTTTTACCTTAAAGGGATCGTGGTTAAATCTTAAAAAACCAACTAATGGGTACACCGGAAGGCATATTATTCCAGACATCTTTAATTGCAGCATATGTGGCCGGAATAGTTGCGTTGTTTGCTCCTTGCTGTGTCACATTTCTTCTTCCGGCATATTTAGGGAATGTTTTCAAAGAGAAAGAAAGGGTTTTGTTTATGACACTTGTTTTTGGGGCAGGTATTTTTGTGGTATTACTGCCGGCTGTTTTAGGAGTAGCTACTTTGTCCAAGTTCTTTTTTGATAATCATGACACTGTTTATTTTTTTGGCGCAATTGTCATGTTCATCACTTCGGTAGTTACTTTTTTAGGTATCAAGCTTCCAATGCCACGCTTGGGGAATGTAAACAGTCAAAAGACTGACATCTTTTCGATATTTACTCTTGGGGTTTTCTCCGGAATAACAAGTGCTTGTTGTGCCCCGGTTTTGATTGGTATTTTAACTTTGACGTTTTTGTCTCCAAACTTTTTTGGGGCGTTGTCAATTGGCGCTATGTATGTGCTTGGCATGGTAACACCTTTACTTCTGATATCGGTGTTTTTAGACGGAAAAATGCCCGGAGTCAAAATATTAAGAAGGTGCCTTTTTACAGTAAAAATATTTAGAAAAGAGTTTGCCGTGCTAACAAGCAATTTAATTGCTGCCGGTGTTTTTGCTTTTACCGGTTGGTTAATTTTGGTACTTACCTTGCAAGGAAAGCTTGCGATGAACTCTCAAGAGACTTTCACAAAACTGATTCAAAATTCTGCTCAAGCAATTGATGGCTATATTGGCAATAACCAGTTATTAAATATCATTTTTGTTCTTATGGTGTTTATTTTCCTTTATTGGTTAGCTGGTAAAATTAAGAAAAGGAAATAGGGATCACCTCAAATAGTCTTAAATTAGTTGATGATTTTCAAAGATAGAGCTGATGCTGGTAGACAACTTGCAAGAAGCCTTCAAAAATACAGGCGGGAAAATGCAATTATTCTGGCTTTACCCCGAGGCGGGATTGCCGTTGCCTATGAAATAGCAAAAATACTAGAACTCCCCTTGAATGTCATAATTTCCAGAAAACTTGGAAGTCCCGGCAATTCAGAGTTTGGCATCGGAGCAATATCGGAAAATCACGTCCGGGTTCTTGATAAAAAAACAATCGATTTTCTTAATATTTCAAAAAAAGAAATTAACGAGATCATAAAACAAGAAAATCTTGAGCTGCAAAGGCGAATCTACACTTATCGTCATAATCAAAAACTTCCCTCTCTCTTTAATAAGACTGCAATTCTCATTGATGACGGAGTAGCAACCGGCGTAACCGCGCAAGCTGCAATTAAGGTGGTTTATAAGCTGCGACCTAAAAAGATCGTTTTTGCAACTCCTGTTTGCGCTCAGCAGGCTGCGGGCGTTATCAAAAATCAGGTAGATGATTTTATTTGTCTTTTCTGTCCTTATGACCTATCTGCAATTGGGGCATATTATAAAAGTTTCTTTCAGGTGACCGATGAGCAAGTTATCGAGTTTCTAAAATCTAAAATAGGGGAACTTCATTAGAGATTGATAGACCGATGATATAATAACTAGATATGGATGCTGCGGTTTTAAAAAAACTGAATTCATTTTTTTCACAATATAAACTTCGAAAATGCAAGAAAAATGAAATCCTTATTCTTTCGGGTGAAGATCCAAAGGGAATTTATTATATCAAAGATGGGTACGTCAAGATGTATGGTATTTCTAAAAAGGGTGACGAGCTCATTTTAAATATATTCAAACCAATTTCATTTTTCCCAATGAACTGGGCAATAAATAACACTCCAAATATTTACTATTATGAGGCAATGACACCGCTTACCTTCTGGCAGGCTCCGAAGGATAAAACACTTACTTTTATCAAAAAAAATCCCGAGATACTTTTTGACCTTCTGTCAAGAGTTTACACAGGAGTTGACGGCATCATTTCCCGAATGACATATTTGATGACAGGGAGTGCCTACGCTCGTCTTGTTGCTGAAATTATAATTTATACAAGACGATTTGGAAAGATTTTAGATACAATTCATGACACAAGAAGATTAAAAATCACTGAGAAACAACTGGCAACTTCATCTGGCATGACGAGAGAAACAGTAAGTCGGGAAATGAAAAGGTTGAAAGATAAGAGGCTCGTTTCCTTCACTCGTAATGAACTTACGATTTTTGACACAAATAGGCTCGAGGAGGAACTTGAAAACTATTAGTAAGTGGTTTTGGTAATAATTTCTCTAGTTGGGATTACTCTGCTCTTGTTTTTTTGACTGCTGGGCAAACCTATCGGCAACAAGTATCCTTGCCAAATACCATCGCCTACAAGAAGCTCTAAATGCATAAGATCTGTTAATTTTGGTTCATCCTTAACATCATAAAGTCGATATTTCCCTATAGACAGCACTGATTCTGGCTTGATGTTTTTTCTGGAAAAAACAATAATACTGCTAATATTATCAATATTAATCCAAGCGAGAGTTTTTGTTCTATCAAGTGATAGAATTTTATTTTTATCTTTTGTTTCATAAAGCACGTATCGACCGTTTTTTAAGAATGTGATCATGGAAAAAGTCTACAGAGAAAGTTTATTTATTTCTGTGAGTGAAATCACAGTTTGTTTCCAAATTCTAAGGTATTATTGTATCAATGAGTAAAGGTCGGATTTTTTTAATTGTTAAAATATTTGCAGTAATAGGACTAATTCTTTCGTCTTATCTGTTATGGCAGCAGTTTTTCCGTCCTGCATTTCAGCCATGTAACATTAACAGTTTTATCAACTGTGACGCTATTGTGTCAGGTCCAGTTGCAAAAACATTTGGGATTTCTACTCCTCTTTACGGCTTTATCGGATATATAATCATTTTGTTTGCCGTGTTTACAAGGAGGATAAGACTGCTTCTTTTTATGGCGACATTTGGTCTGATTTTTTGCTTATGGCTTGCCTACATAGAACTTTTTGTCTTGAAAGTTATTTGTCCCATTTGTATCGGTTGCCAGCTAGTTATAGCATCCATTTTTAGCCTTGCCGTAATGATAAACCGTAACAAAGACGTTAAAAATCAATAACAATATGTATAATCCAAAAGCAAAAGCCAATGCTTTAGCCATAGTTGGGGCCTTGTTCTATATTATTTGCGCCGGTTGGGTAATGCTGTCAAAAAGCAGTTTCATAGTATTATTTTCTACATGGACACATAGTGTTGATTTAAGTGCCTTACCGTCTAAAACGCCCGACTTAATGAGTGTTTTAATTGGATTTATTACATTTACGATCGCTGTATGGATTGCCGGCTATTTATTTGCAATATTTTATAACTTCTTTGAGAGAGGCAAATAGTATTGTTCAACACTCGTTTATATTATTGTATTTTTTAAGTCTTTTGTTTGCTATATAATCGTTCTGTGATGCAAAGTATTTATGTAGTACTTAAAAAATTGATAGAAAGATCGATGCAACTCACACTAAAAGCTTGTTTTTACAAAATCAGAAAGGTGACAAATTTTATCTTATTATCTACCTCGCTTTGGAAAGAGCTGACCTAAAATCATTATCATCCATCATTAGGGAGAAAAAATTGAGTTTTGCATCGCCAGACAGTTTATTAAAATTACTGAATATCACCCCGGGTTCTGTTTCTCCTTTTGGACTTATTAATGATGAAAAACATCTGGTCTGTGTTATTGTTAGCAATAGCGTTTTAAAAGGCAAGAAAATTGGTTTTCATCCCAATATTAATACCTCAACATTAGCTATTAAAACTGGTGATTTTAAGAGGTTTCTTGAGTGAACGGGAAATTATGTCTCTTATTTAGACATTTAATAAAGTCGAAAAAACACCCATGATTACCTGTATAATCTGATTCATGGCCAATATCAATAATCCCGATGATTCCCGCTATAAACAACTTAAACAAATTCTTGACGAAATCTTATATCTTAAAGATTCGCCTCTTTACGAGTATCGAAAGATAAACAATAACAAACCGGTTATAGGAGAAGGAACTCATTATGCAAGCATCATGTTTGTTGGCGAAGCGCCGGGAGAAAATGAGGCCAAGCAAGGTCGTCCATTTTGTGGAGCTGCCGGCCGAATTCTTGATGAGTTGCTTGCATCAATTGGTCTAGCCCGAAATGAAGTTTACATCACCAATCTTGTTAAGGATCGCCCACCAAATAACCGCGATCCATTACCTGATGAAATTGAACTATATTCACCATATCTTGACAGGCAGATCGAGATTATTCAACCCAAATGTATTGCGACTCTGGGTAGACATTCAATGAAATATTTAATGGAAAAATACGGACTAGGTGAAAAATTGGCATCAATAAGTGTAATCCATGGCCATAAATTTGATATAAAAATAAACAAAACAAAAACTGCTTATATTCCTCTCTATCACCCCGCCGTTGCTTTATACACTGCATCTAAGAAGAAGACGTTGATTGATGATTTTCAGGTTCTAAAAAATTTTAGCTAAAATAAATCTGTCATCGTAGAAAGTTTCTTCAGTACTCTATCAATAGATTTTTGTGGCTTAGCAGCCAAGCCCGACTGTTTCGTGTCTACTTCATCTTCAAGTTGTTTTTTGATGTCTTGAGTGTCAACATCTTGCATCATTTTTTCAAGTTCTTCGTCTCCTTCAATTTTTATTCCCAGACGCTTCATAATGATTGCCTGCATTTGAATAAGTTTTGTTATTTCTTTTTCAGCAATCATATCAATCTGCAGATGAGTCTCCTCACGCAACTCCCCGATTTTTGCCTGACGATTTTGGCTAAGAAGCACAAAAATCGATAAAAATATTGCCTCAAGGGACACTATCATAGTTAGGAGTCCAAAAGGAAACGGATCAAATGGGAAAATTTCCGGTATTATATTAGTGTTTATTACAACCCAGCCAATAAAGAAAGCCGTGTGAAATAACAAAAACGGCAAACTACCGGAAATTTCAGTAATTTCATCAGAAAACTTGTCGTAAAGAGTTCTCTTCTTATCATGCTCTTTTCTAAAACTCTCAATTTTTTCCTGATGACGGGCAAGCCTCTCTTTGTTTGATGGGAATCTAACAACAAGTTCGCCTTTTTTTCTTTGATAAAGCTTCATAAAAAAATACAGACTTCTTTATCTAGTTGTACCAAAATTTGTGGTTGAGTGCTATAGCAACCGCAAAACAAAATGTCGGTTTTTTATACTGTCATGCTGAACTCGCTGCGCCCTTCCGTAGTCTTGTACGAAGGAGGGTTTCAGCATCCCAACAATGAGATCCTGAAATAAAACTTGTCCCGAACTTGATTCGGGATTCAGGATGACAAATTAGACAGTTTGAATTGCGCTAGCTATAGTTAAGATTTTCTTCCTTTAACCCGTCGTTGGGTTTGAGTTAGAAATTGTTTTCTTAGTCGAAGATTTTGAGGAGTGACTTCAAGGAGTTCATCATCCCCTATAAAGTCTAAATACTGCTCCAGGCTTAGTTGCGTTGCCGGCTCAAGAATATCCTTAACTCCCTCGCCCGATGAGCGGTTATTGGTAAGCTGTTTAGCTCGACAGACATTAATTTCAATATCTCGTTCCTGAGACGCGATTCCGATGACCATGCCTTCATAAACTTTAATGCCGGCTCCATAAAGAAGTGTCCCTCGGGTTTGGGCATTAACCAGTCCGTAGGTTAATGTCTCGCCGGTTTGCGTTGCAATGAGAGCTCCGTTTCTAACGGTAGCAGTGTCCGTCCCCACCGGCTCGTATCCTAATAAATATGTGCTTATAATTGCCGTTCCTCTAGTTCCTGTTAATAAAATTCCTCTTACCCCAATTAAATTACGGCTGGAAATTTTGTAGATTAACCTCATCCCAATGTCTCCAATAGGATGCATATTGATGATTTTTCCTTTTCTTTTTCCTATTTCATCAGACACCACGCCCGTATAAACTTTCTCAACATCAACGGTTAATTCTTCAAACGGTTCACAGTTAACTCCATTAATTTCTTTCATGATTACCTGAGGTTTAGCTATTTCCATTTCAAATCCTTCGCGTCTCATGGTTTCAATCAAAATAGCCAGGTGGAGTTCACCTCGCCCGCAGATAATAAATGAGTTTGGGTCCACACTTTCTTCAAGACGAAATCCTAGATTTGTTTCCAATTCTTTTATTAGCCGTTCTTTAATCTGTCTAGATGTTACATATGTTCCTTCTCGTCCGGCAAACGGACTGGTATTTGGCCCTATTCTTATTTTAATTGTCGGTTCTGCAACTTCAATTATGGGAAGAGGATCTAAATTATTGACATCAACTACAGTTTGACTTATTGAAAGCTCGGGAATCCCGGCTAGTGCGATAATGTCACCGGACACCGCCTCCTCGACTTCTCTTCTTTCAAGTCCAACACTTGTATAAATTTTTGTTGCGGTGTAAGTTCCGATTAATTTTTCTTTGTCAAGAAGAGCTATTTTCATTCCTTTTGTTATTTTTCCTCTTGAAATTTTACCTATGCACAGTTTTCCAACGTATGAGTCATAATCCAGAGTTGATATAAGCATTTGGAATGGTTTTTCAATATCAACGCTACTATTTGGAATTTCATCGACGATAGTTTCAAATAGCACCCCGAGATCTCCAGTACTTCGCGAATATAACTCTGGCAACTGTCTAAATGCTTTTCCGTCTCTGCCAACTCCATAAAGAGTTGAGAAATTTAATGATTCTTCATTCTCGGCAAGTTCAATAAATAAATCTTCAACCTCATGTTGAACTTCCAAGGGTCGAGCATCTTTCTTATCAATTTTATTGATGAATAAAATAATTTTAAGACCAGACGCAAGTGCTTTTTTAAGAACAAATCTAGTTTGAGGAAGAGGTCCTTCAGCAGCGTCAACTAGAAGAAGAGCTCCGGAGGCCATATTAAGCACTCTCTCCACTTCACTTCCAAAGTCAGCATGTCCAGGAGTGTCAATAATATTGATTTTATCTTGCCCGTACATCACGCTGGTATTTTTGGCCAAAATCGTGATTCCCTTCTCTTTCTCAAGGTCGCTCGAGTCCATCAGGAATGATTCTTGCATCTCCTTTTGATTTTCCCTAAAAATTGCCGATTGTTTTAAAATTGCATCAACCAACGTTGTCTTTCCATGATCAACGTGGGCAATTATTGCAATATTTCGTATATTCATGTTTAAATATTTCAAAATGACTCATAAGTATATCAAATTATGCACAAATTACGTAAGTAGAATCGTCCTTTTAGGAAATAAAAAATAACTATTGCAAACTACCTCATTTTCAATTAGGCTGAATGTAATGAGAGAGGGGGTGACATATAGATGAATATGAAAATGCTACATATGATCGCTTACCTACTCCTATGGGTAGGAGGTATCAACTGGGGTTTAATTGGACTCTTTAAATTCAATCTTGTTGAGGCGCTCGGCTTGCCGGCAGGAATAGTAAGTCTCGTTTATATTCTTGTCGGATTATCAGCTGTATATACGCTAGCAACACACATGGGCGATTGCAAAGTGTGTTCCAAAAAATAATTTAGATTGTTATAGCAGTACCTAAACCTGGTTTATAAGACCGGATGTTGTTTACTCGACAAAATTTCAAATTATTATGATTATTGCTGCCGTAAAAGGTCTACAGATTATTGATTCTCGAGGTAACCCTACCGTGAAGGCATATATAACTTTAAATGATGGATCGGTTCATTCTTCCTCTGTGCCGTCTGGAGCATCGATTGGCGTCCACGAAGCAAAAGAGCTTCGTGATCTTGACCCGAAGCATTTCTTTGGCCAAGGCGTCAGACATGCCATTGAAAATATTGAAACTCACATAAGAAAAGCAATTATTGGTAAACGTATTGATTCGCCTAGAATGATTGATGAGGTCATGCTTCGTCTTGATCATACTTCGAATAAATCGGTAATCGGCGCCAACTCTATGCTCGCTGTTTCCCAAGCCATGCTTAAAGCAGCAGCTTTCGCCTCAAACATTCCTCTTTGGAAGTATATTAACGACTATTATTTCCCGCAAGTTCAACCATCATATCCAAGATTATTTATTAATGTTATAAATGGAGGTAGGCATGCTAACTGGAGTTTTGACATTCAGGAATTTGTTATAGCTCCAAAAAAAAATATTCCATCGGTATCTGTAAGAGTTGGAGTTGAAATTTTTCAATCAATAAAACGTGAACTTATAAAAAGAAAATTGTCCATACTTGTTGGCGATGAAGGTGGCGAGTCGCCTCAACTCGAATCAAATGAAGAAGTTTTTGAATTAATAAGAAAATCAGCTCTTTCTGTCAATTACACCCTTGGTGTAGATTATGACTTTGGTATTGATTCTGCTGCAAGCCAATTATTTCAGGATGGCAGATATTTTTTTAAGAAAGACAATATAAAATTATCTTCAGAAGGATTAATCGAGAGGTACAAAAAATATATTGATGATTTTCATATCAGCTTTTTCGAAGACCCGTTTGCCGAGGATGATTGGGAAGCATTTGTTATGTTTACAAAAATATCGGAAAACAAATATGTAGTTATTGGTGACGATCTTTTTGCAACCAATATTGAAAGGATAGAAAAGGGCATAAAAATAAACGCAGCAGGAGGCATTATTATTAAACCCAACCAAATCGGAACAATTTTAGAAACTGTCGAGGCGATAAAACTGGCAAAAAGCGCCGGCTGGGTAGTAATTATTTCCCATCGTTCAGGGGATACGGAGGACACGTTTATCGCTGATTTGGCTTACGGATGTGGAGCGGATTTTATAAAAACAGGATCAATGTCTCGATCTGAACGGCTAGCTAAATACAATCGACTACTTGAAATTGAATTTTTCGAGAGTGGGGTTTAATTTGTATAAATTTTAAATGGGGTTAACAGGTTTGCTCCGACGATCGAATCTATCTGTCTTAATCCGTTGGGTATTTTACAGTTGTGACGATCAATCACAAGAATGCGAGGTAGTCCCATATCAATATTGGAGCTAGATGAGCATTCGCTTTTGACGAAAAAAACATTATTGATATTTTCCAGTTGTATATTAAATTTTATTCTTTTTGCAAACTCCTTGTTAAAGTTATTTGTATAAAACAGATAGTAGAGAGGAAATGTCCTGTCAATGGGTAAGTAAACTTTGTTGTAAGCCTTTCTATGTTTTTCAACATATTTCACAATTTCCTTTTGCCCGTCATTCCTAACTAAACTTGTTGCTCTATCACTTTGAACCGAATATTGGTGCCAAAAAAAAACTAATTCACCTATTAGGATAGACATTACTGCGAGTAAGATAATTTTTTTGTATTTTGGGATTAACGCTAATTGGAACAGGCCATATCCAATCAATATTGAAAGAGGAATTGTCATAAAAACCGATCGGTGAATGTTTGGAGAGTCAATAATAGTTAGTCCTGCAGGAATCGGCGCCAGGAAAAGTAAAAAAAATACCATCATTAAATTTTTTTTATCTAATTTTCCTTTATCTTTTTTAAGAATGTGGTAAAGTCCAAGCAATAGAAGAGGCAAAAAGATGACATATAACAGTCCCTGCTCTGGTACAAAAAAATGAGGTGAGTTTCCTCCTCTGACAAATAAAACATCAGGAGAAAAATAGCGACTATATTGATAAATAAATTCTCGGGAATATCCCAGGATTTTGTTGCTAAAAATTCTTGCTATAACTACCGATTTCTCATTAAATATCGCCTCTTGAATTCTTATCGAAACTCCTGACAACGGGCTAAAAATTGATGTCTGAATAAATCTACCTTTCCCCCATGCGGTTAACCCAATAAAGAGAGTTAAACCGGTAAAAAGTAAGCACATAAGAGTTGGCAATGCAATTTTTGTCTTGTTATTTTTTTTAAAGTAAATTAGAAGATATATTAAAAAAACAGCCGGGGTATAGATTCGAAACGGATGGTAAAAAAAATAAGAAAATAGAAATATAATTAATGATAAAAATAAATATTTATAGTTATTTTTTGTCTTAAAAAATAGCAGCAGAACAAGTCCAAATGCAAAAACCGTTGAGCCCATTAAGCCCTCAACGGTGGTCCTTGACAATACTATATGCCAAGGCATAATGGCAATCACAAAGGCCGAGCACAACCCAGCAACCGCATTTTTAAATGTCAGTTTTGATAAAAAATATACTGGAAATACCGCAAGCGCCCCAAGAAACGCACCAAAAAACCTTACTCCTAAGCCATTAGGACCAAACAACACCACTCCTAATCCGGATAGATAAAATGGTAATATAATATAGTAGTCACCGAATTTATTGAAGTAAAGAAGTGGCCATTTATTCCCGTAAACGTCAATTCCATTCCTTAAAATAAAATGGCCAACGTAGCCACTTAATATTTCATCTTCATGGAGATTAATAGGAAGTTTGTCAAGATTATAAACCCTTAAAAAAAGAGCGATTAAAAAAATAACAAAAAGCGCAATAATATTTCTGTGATTAGTAAAAAACTTGACATAAAACATAAATTTTCTTAAAAAGAAATTAATTCTGGTTACCCGGAAAGTCAAAAAATCTTTTTAAAATATGTTTCTTTTTTTCTACGAAGAAAAAAATTATCAGTCCAGCAATGGACAGAGCCGACACTAAATTGCCAAGCACTCTAACTTTCGTATCGGTAAATTTTAAGTAAATATTATGCCTTCCTTTGGGTACGTTATAAGTTATTATCCCGCGGTAATTTGGATCCTGAAATTGGATGTCAACTGGCTTTGAATCTACCCAAACCTTCCAACCCGGAAAATAGAAAGTATAGTCAGCCATTCTTATATCTGTTATGGCATTAACTGCATATTTACGCCATGAATTACTTAATTCTCTTGAAACGATTTTCCCTTGTCCTTCTATAATTTCACCTTTCTGTCTTTTTACTGGATAGTCATCAGTTATTCCTGTCCAGATTGTATTCATGTTTGTTGAATGGAGATTAATTTTTGTAAATAGGTACTGACTTAAAGGGTGATCCGTATTGTTCTTACTGTAAAGTTGGGGAAATCGTAAAAATGCAAAAGCGACTATCAACGTCAGAGCAGCTATTTTTAGCTTATTATTTTCAAATTTATTTAAGATATACGCTATAATAATTGGGGGGACAAAAATAAATAGCGACAACATGCGCCATGGGAATTGTATATTGCTTAAGATGTTAATCTTCTCGTAAAAAATAAGGGCATAATCGGTAGTCAAAAATAACGACGTAACCCCAACAAAAACGGCTATGTCTAGCATATCAACTTTCCATTTTTTAGCTATCATGATCCGTCTTACTAAGTAGAGTATTCCAATAACAAGTATTATCACCTCAAATAATCCTGGAGTAACAAAGTGGCCACGATTTAAGACGTCACGATCAAAATAATAGTACCAGTTTGGGTCTATAAAATTCTTTAGGTGAAGTGTCTGTCCCTGTGTTAGGTGATTTCCGCTTCCGTAGTAAAAATATTTAATTTCAATATTTAAAGGAATAAGGTAATATGCAGCCATCAGAAGGCCCCAACCCATTGACACGCCTGTTAAAAATAACTTTTTAATTTTTTCTTTCTCATCTTTTAATAAAAATAACAGGTAAGGAAATATAATAAATGATGCAACAACCATCATCATCGGATGGCTAAGCGCCAATCCAGTAAATGATATCGCGAGTAAAATAATTGCCCATCGCTTTTTTTCTTTTATAAGATAATAAAGCGCAAATAGCACTAAAGGGAAAAATACTGATGCGAAAAACTCCGGCAATGCCTCTCTTACATAAAGATTTAATATTCTGTAAGGCGAGATGTTGTATAAAAATATTGCGACAGTCGATGGTATTTGTTTGAAATAAATCCTCAAGAATTTATACAAAATCAGATTTGAAAGGACTGTCGCAATTAAGGCAACTATCTTCCACGACACAATTGCATTATGTGTGATAAAAGTCATCCACGCTCCCAAATATGAGATAAATTGATGGGCCACCAGAGGAACTGGCATGCCATAGTTTGCAAAACCGTCAGCCCATGTTGGTTTAAGATCTCCACTTTTGATGGCAAGATAAAATTGGGTAATTGTTGTAATGTGCGCTCTCCCATCCATATGAGCAGAGTGACCTTTGTTGAAAAAAAGGTCAAAGACCAATAAAAAAGAAACTAAAAGAATAAAAAAAATATAAAAACGTTCTTTCGTTTGAATAAACATTTACTCAGTTATTAAATAACTTTAACATTATATACTATGTGTATACATGAACATTATGCGGTATAAGTTTGAATTCATTTTAATCACATTAGTTCTGATACTTTTTGTAATCTTGCAGCCTAAGCTGTCGGTCTATCTTTTCTACCCAAAAAGAACCACAATGTTGAACGGTTTTACTAAAGATATAAAAACAACACAGAAAATAGATGCAAAGAAGTTCTGGCAGTTTCGGGAGTTTTATTATCCGGGCTATATAAAAATTGACAAGAGCGGATTTAAATACCCCAAGTATTTGCAACAACTGAAAACATTGGGAGTTAAAATGGTTGATAATACTGCCCCAAGAGTATTTTTGATCTATAACTCAGACAAACTGAGCAGCGTCGAAGCAATTGTTGAAAAAGACCAACTGAAGGATTTAGTTATTGACTTAAAATCAAGTTCAGAGTCAACGCTTATTGATAATAAAACAGAATACGTTGCCAAGTTTCATGACAAAATTTATGTTTACTTTGTAAAACCTGTCCCAGAGATGCTTACCGCCAACGGATATTATGACTATAAAAATCCTCATGATAGAGTAATTATTGAAGGAAAATATTGGCTAAATATAAGCGCAATCAATATTAATTAGTTATATACACGGTAACAAGATTGTTTTTATATATTTTCTTAAATTTACGTCGACAACTATTTAGTTTATTTCCTATTGGGTTTTGTTTTAATTCGTATAAATAATTTGCTTTCCTTATTACATCGCAATTCCAATTACGACTCATATCAGCTCTCTCTCTGTAATCAATACCGACTAGCTGCAGTTGAACTTCGTCAGCTATAAAACTCTGTTTATTAGAGAACGCAGTAATATACGATGAGTCTCCAAGTGAATAAATCGGTAATGGCCTAACTGAAGGGCGATTCTTATCAGTTGGCAGCGGTGAAAATACAACGCCATATGGTTGTTTCTTTAAAAAATCAAGGGCGACAATTTCATCTTTTGGAAGATATACATGTCCCGGTGGTTGACCAAAAGTCCTTATTATGTCAAGCGACGTGGGAACGGTTAGAAGTAAAATAACCGAAGTTATAATTGCCCCGATTGTTTTATTTTTTTTAATCAGCAAATAAATTGTTTCTGCTGCAAAAATATTGCTTAAGAAAAAGGCATAATAACTAAATTGAACAGTGTTCCACCAAACACCTCTCTGAATAAAAAAAATACTAAGTACAAGTGAAAAGACTACTGTTAAAAATACGATAATATCAAATTGCATAATTTTCCTTTTTAGCGCTTGATTGAGTAAATATATAAGCCCGATCATTCTTGTTCCGAAATTAAAAACTATGTAAAGTCCCAAAACAAACATATTGATTACTACAAGTCGAGGGCTAAACCGGCCTGAGTTTTCAAGAAAATATTTTGCATTTGTTATGTTTTTCATATAAAGAAGTTTTGGCTCTTCAATTATTGGATATACTGTCGAAAAAGGAGAATAAACTAACGGAAGTCCTCCGTTAGTCTGTCCTCCAATTCCATAAAAGAAGAAAATAACAATAAGAGAAAATCCGCCGACAAACAACAAAGATTTTATAAAACCTAAAATATCCTTTGACTTATAAAAAGTCAGGGCAAAATATAGCAGCACAATAAAACCACTTATTATGCCCGCATAAAACTTCAGTGCAAGATTAATTGCGACTAAAAATCCTAACATGATTATATTCTTTAAACTTGGTTTAGGGCTCTTTATGACGACTAGAATTAGCGTTATGATCACAAGCGAAAATGCGTATTGAAGATTTGTTAGCGAAAGAAGTGATTGCATAGCCAAGAGTCCACTTGATCCCCATATTGTCTTGTCGTGAATCCAGGTAATTACAAATGAAAAAGATCCGGAAAAAAACACAAAAAAAAGAAATATGAATGCAAATACTTTTTCTTTGTGAATCTTCTCTGATAGCTTTAACAGCAGGTAGCTAAATAATCCAAACCATACAATGGGAAGAATCTTAAAGTAACTCGCTGTTGCTGAGATACCCAACTTTGTTAGAAAATAAATCAAAACATCAAGAAAGTAATTATAGCTGGATAGTATCTCACCAGAAAAGGTCGGGGCAACGAACGGAAAATGATTAAATGATATTGCAACGATTGCAAGATGCCAGATAGCATCGTGACCATGGGCTCCCCAGAAATACAATCCGCACGTACCTCCAAAACAATATTGGCTTCCACTGGGAATAATTGTCAACATATAGCTGGCAAAGGCGATTATTATCAATAGGACTATCGCAAGATTTTTTTTAATCAAACTTATCATTTTTTTTATTTCCCAAAAAAGCCATTCTGACATATCATGTATTATACTGCTATCTATGTTTTTTCTAGGGTTTCTATTTTCGTTACCCGTCTTACTTTGGATCTATATCAATAACTGGAATGAAACTCGCCTAGACAGCTTGACTCCACCAATTATTATTATTGGGGTAATTATTTTACTAACTTTTTTAGTTAGTTTATTTTTTTTAAAGAAGCAAAATATTGCAATATTATATTCAGCAATTTTTGTTCTTTTGTTTTTTTCGTATGGAACATTGACAAGATTTATCCATCAATTTCCTACTATCACTAGTATTCTTCATTCCCGACCGGAGAAACTTGCAATCCTTTTAACTTGTAGCATTTTAATAATTGTTTTTTTGAAAGTAAATAAAATTAATGAATTGTCGTTAAGCAAACTTATTAACTCGCTGATAGTCGCGGGAATCGTTCTTGCTATATTTCCACTTGTTTTTATTATTCTTCATGAAATAAAGCGTCCTCCCTTGTTTGATGGTCAACTATTCTCAATTAATAACAAAATAAATAAGAATAATACTCCTGACATTTATTATCTAATTGTTGAGAGATATGCAGGTTTTGAAACTCTTAAAAAGAGATATAACTTTCGATCTGATTTAGAAAGATACTTAAAAAAAGAAGGATTTTATTTAGCTTCGTCACGGCCCAACTATCCCCACACCTCACTGTCTCTTGCATCATCTTTAAATATGAATTATCTAAGTTCCCTTGAAAAAAATGCCATTTTATACAAGGGTGATCAAACACATTTATTTAGCCTTATTAATAACTCTTTATTTTTTAATTTTCTAAAAAATAACGGATATGCAATTTTTAATTTTAGCGACTTATGGCAAGGAACAGAATATAATCTTAACGCCGATTATAATTTTAATTACTACGGTCCCCTACCTGCATTTACAAGATTATTTCTTGAAGAAACTGCATTTGATTTTTTCTACAAAAAATACCGCTTTGAAAAAGATAAAACAGCGTCATACAAAACAGACAAAAGATTGAGTGAGCAATATAAGTTAAATAAACTCAAGGAAGTTGTAAGAATGAATAATAAAAAAATTGTTTTTTTTCATCTACTTGTTACTCACGAACCCTATATTTTAGGACCTTTAGGTCAATCATTAACTGATGAGGAATTTATCAAAACTCCCCATGAAAAAAAATATATCAATCACATTGGGTATAGCAATATTGTTTTAAGACAATTTGTCAACACCATTAAAAAAAGTCGTCGTCCCTTTATTATTGTCATTCAGGCCGACGAAGGACCTTATACACAGGAATTGAGAAAAGCGGTTGATAAAGGAAATTTTTCATGGAAGAAGGTAAGCGACGATGCAATAACAACTCATATGAGCATATTAAACGCTTACTATTTCCTGGATAAAAATTATCAAAATTTGTATCCCACAATTAGTCCTGTAAATAATTTTAGAGTAATTCTAAACCAGTTTTTTAATCAAGACTTGCCACTACTTGAGGACAAGTACTTTTTGAATCAGGATTTTAGTCATCTGTACAAATTTAAGGATATAACTAAAAAAATGTTAATTGATTTTCCAATTAAATAGGACTATTATTTTTCTATGTCACTTATTATTTCACTAGTACTTAACGCACTAGCAGTTTATGCTTCATCCTGGATTATTCCCGGCGTTCATCTTAATGACTTATATACCGCTCTTATTGTGGCTGTTGTCTTAGGATTAATTAACACTTTTATCAAGCCGGTTTTGGTTTTGTTAACTTTACCAATTACTCTTCTCACTCTTGGATTATTTTCTCTCGTTATTAACGCATTAATGATTCTTTTGGTTGACAGATTAGTCTTAGGATTTGCAGTTGATGGATTTTTAGCAGCATTAATATTTAGCTTGGTTTTATCTATCATTAGCACAATCCTGAACAATCTTTTCAATTAAAAACACACACTAGCAAACCGATCCTGCCACAAATAGATCATTTACTCTGGTTTTAGTGTGAGTTGGAAGTTGAAAAAGCGCAAATTCGTGTTCTTCTCCCCAATATATACTTTTTACTCCGTATTTTTCTTTTATAGAAAAAATAGAATTTTTAAGATCATTTGATCTTTCTCCGTGTTCTTCAAATAAATATTGTTGAATGCAGCTGTCGTCAACAAAATCTGTCAATACTACTCCAACTTGTCGGTAAAGCTTTGAACTATCAATGAGTTTTTCTAGTAACTTTCTCACCTGTTTAAAAATATCCCCGCTTAAATTTGTTGCCGATCTCAGACGTACTTCAAAATGAATATGGCGCATGGTCTGCAACCTCAAGAAACATAAAACTTTTCGTGGCGCTTGTTTGTATCTGTATGCTTTAAAACAAGCCAAATTAAGGTTGTGAATAAAACGACTGAGTATATATTCCTTATCAGTTGTGGGTGATGGGAACGTGCGAAATGTTGAAATTGACTGATACGAATCTTTTAAGTCACAGTTAACTGGTTGTCTATATTCTCCGTGAAGTTCAAAATATAATTTCTGTATGTTTTTGTTGTACAGCAATTTTACCACTGACAATGGTTTTTTGTATAAGTCATATGCCGTGCTAATTCCATATTGTAAAAATTTATTGTTCAGCGCTCTTCCTACCCCACAGATTGCATCAATCGGCTGTTCTTTTAAAAATGGCTCGATATCTTTTTTTGAGACTATCGTATATCCGTGAGGTTTGTTGGCGCTAGACGCCATTTTAGCAAGCGTTTTGTTGACAGAAACCCCAATTGAAACAGGGATCATTAACGACGACTCTATTTCATATTGAATTGCCTTAGCAATTTGTAAATGTTCTTGTCTGTCAAGATACATTGATAAATCAATGAAAACTTCATCAACCGAAAAAACTTCAACAAGAGGACTAAACCGGCGCGATATGGCGACCATTTTTCTTGATATCGCCTCATACAAATGGTAATCAGAGTCAAAAATAATCACTTGCGGAAAATTCCTTTTAATATCACAGGCAAGCATTTCCCGCTTAACTCCTAAATTTTTTGCTTCATAAGACACCGCAGTTGCAACTCCCCTTTCCCTGCCAACTACAAGTGGCTTGTCACGAAACTGAGGATAAACAGACTGAATACATGACGCAAAAAAGGAGTCGCCGTCAACGTGAGCAATAGCAATTGGCCAGTCATTCATATCTCAAAACATGTAACTCGAAACGTGTAACGCAAGAAGACATTTTTTTATTAAGTTCTTCTTTTTTGAGTTAAAAGTTTTTGCGTTTTGTGTAATGATTATAAGGTGAACGATCGTTTACTGTCAAGTAATAAGATTGCAGAAAAAATAACATTTTTTTAGTATTCTAAACAAAGAATGCTTATATCAGTTGAATTATTCGTAACCCAGATACGGGAGGAATGGGTGATATATAAAAAATATACATTTGATATTACAAAAGAAACATCAGATCCAGATGATTTGGTAGTTGAATATGCACAGAAGAATATATTTAAAGAAAATGTAAATCAACTAAATTTCGTTATGCACTCAACAAGCTGGCATTACGATCACAATGGAAGAATCACAATGACGTACATGTTCTATTCAGACTTTATAGACGTAAAAATTATGTCTCATAAGCGAATTTTATTGAAAGATTTAACGATAGCAAAAAGCTCAAATCCTAAAAAGCCACGCCCAAACAAAATTACAGAGACAAACATAGTGGCTCACGGAATAAGACACATCGGCTATTTAACTCAAACCGAAAAGAAACTTATATTTGCAAATGCGATTAAGCCGGCCAATTACGAGATTCTAAAACAAATTGTAAATAATCTTGCCGGAGAGATTGGGTAATACTAATTATTTCTCTGTTTATCACTTAAAAGTCGGGTTGAGTCAAGTTTTTGGCCAAAGTTCAGAAAATTTCTGGTAACAAGTGAGAGTTGGTTATAAGCATTAGTCATATGTTTTTGCAAAAGGGATAACGCTTTATTAGTCTGTTCATAATCTCGGCTCAAAGCCCGCAGATGAATCAGAATTTCTTTTGCTCTTTCTTCAATTTTCTCGCCTTCAAACGAAACTAAAAGAACGCGCAAATATGCATAAAAGCTCATTGGGGAAACCAGTAGCACTCTGTTTTTTCGGCTAAAATCGTGCATTTCTGTTGTAGAGATAATCTCGTAATAAACAGATTCTGAGGGAATATACATAATTGCATAATCAATTGTTCCCTCGCCAGGTTTTACATATTTTTCTCCTATCAATTTAATGTGTGTCTTTACATCATTTAAAAATGACTGATGGAATTTTTTTTGAATTTCTTCACCTTTTGATAAGATGTATTTCTGATAATTCTCTGAAGGAAATTTAGAGTCAATAGGAATGAATCCTTTTTGTGTTTTTAAAATAAAATCAACTTTTGACCCATCGGCAAAACTATATTGGGCACTATACATCGATCGAGGTAAAAATTCTTCGAGGATCGATGATAATATATGTTCGCCAACTCCGCCTCTAAGTTTGGGGGATTTGAGCAAATTTTGAATATCACTCATAGACCGTCCAATTTCTGAAAACTCTCCTATTGATTTTTGAACTTGAGAGATAACTACAGATGCATTATCAAGTCGTTTATTAAAGTCGGCCATTGTTAAGTCGAGACGTTTATCAATCTTATCTGTTGACGACTCCATCCGAGAGGTAACTTGTTTGAGCCACTCGACAATCTCCTGACTTTGACTGGATTTATTTTTTACATCACGAAGTAAATACCAAATAACACCAATGATGGCAACGAAACCAATAATGATTATAAGAATTAATGCACTTATCTGATTCACAGTGCGCTAATTATACAGAAATAAACTCCTCAACGCTTATGCCCGTCTGATTTAATATCGCTTTTAAGGTCCCTTTCGGTAAGTCTTTAAGATGGAGAGGAATAGTTGCGCGTTGTTTGGTTTTCATGTGATAAAGAATTACATGGCTTCCGGTCTGTCTATCCTTTACGAATCCGAGTTTTTGAAATCTTTTAATAGCGTCTTTAGGTTTTAGAATCGGCAGTTTAGGCATGGGTAAGATTAAGTTTTGAAAAGTCAATATTCATCTGACTATAGAAAACATCTTTTTCTACAGGAATATCTTCTTTATGTGCCTCAAGACTTTCAATATAAATTCCAATCGCCTCTCTCGCCATCTTTTTTGATTCAGGTAAATCTTTGCCATAAGTTACGCACCCCGGCAAGAGAGGAACAAAGGCAGTATAGCCCCCTTCAGGCTCCTTTTGAAAAATTACAGTGTAATTTAGAGTCCTTGCTTTCATGTTGATTCATTATATCATAGCCAATCCTGTATCTTTAGATTCTGCCTCCGTCCACTATAAGAGTTTGACCAGTGATAAAATCTGCCTTATTTGAAGCGAAAAACAACACAGCTTTTGCAATATCTTCGGGCGTTGCTATTCTGCCAAGTGGCGTTTCTTTTTGAAGAATTTCTCGTCTTTCTTTGCCTAAATTTCGCATTAAATCTGTATCCGTTGGTCCCGGGGCAACTACATTAATCGTAATATTATACTTCCCCAACTCCCTTGAAAGAGTCTTTGTCATGTTGCTGACTCCAGCCTTCGATGACCCATAAGAAACACTGACTAAGCTTCCAACAAGAGCCGCAATTGATGAAATATTAATAATTTTTCCTTTTGTTTTTTGTTTCATATAGGGAAGAACCTCTTTTATGCAAAAAAAAGCCCCTTTCAGGTTTATGTCAAAGGTGTTATCCCACATCTCCTCGGTCGTTTCATTTATAGGAGCAGGCAGTTGAATACCAGCGTTATTAATAATAATATCTATTCCTTTGAATTTTATTATCGATTCCTTTACTAATTTTTTGATCTCATTAATCTCTGAAATGTCGGCTCTTATTGCTATAGCATCGGGGCCGATTTTTTTAATTTCCGCGACTAATTTATTTGCTTCCTTTTTTGATTTGTAATGGTTAACAACAATTTTAGCTCCTTCCTTAGCAAAGGCCAACGCAATAGCTCTACCTATGCCTCTTGCAGCCCCTGTAATTAAAACTACTTTATTTTGAAATCTCAAGTCAACCATAAAGATGAAGTATATCAGTTTTAACTCCTACCACAAAATTAAACCAAATTTGAAGATCCTTTGAAAATCTTAGGCTTTAGCCAATCAGATGGTGTCCCTTGATTATCTTGTGCGTTGGGTTGCTGTTGTTGCCCATTTTGTGGCATAGCAGAAGGTTGCGGAATGACATCCTGATTGACAGGTTGACTCATTGATTGATTTGTTAGACTTGGTTGAGGGGCAGTCATTGGCGGGTAGTCATCGACAAAGTTTTCATCTTCACCATCGTCATAATATGGATCATCATAAGGGTTTATCGGTGGATTGTAAGGTTGGTTAAACGGGCTGGTTTGTGGTGTCGTCGGTGCAAATTGACCCGGATGGCCAAATGCAGTGTCCTTTTTAACATATGGTTTTTTTAATGCGCCGGCTCGAAGCAAGCGAGAGGCGATATCAAATGTATCAGCATTAACTGAATACGAAGTAAAATTATTAGTTGCGTAAACCAAACCTGTATAGAGGTTAGTTGAAATATCTTTATCAAGCTCGATTTTTAAATAAGAGACAATTGACAAAATAATCTCAGAAACTGAGGATGATTGTTTCTCGACAACGTTAATTGTTCCATATTGTCCGTTATTAAAACGTCTATCAACATTAATAATCTCAACGCCACTGAATTTTTCCTGATTATTGGTATAGATCTTACCCAAGTTTTCAAGACGAGCAGTCTCTATGGTGATGATTACATCAATTATTCCTCCTGTATAGCCAAATGATACTTGCTTAGGCTCAAGCCTGATAGCGCCTTGTGACGGCGCAACAAAAACCTTGAGACGATCACCCTCGACCTCAGAAGTTATTTTATCAACTGCCCCTTCATGATATGGGAACGAAATAACTAAAGTGTTACCATCTTGTGCTTGTAAGTCGGTAATAATTTTTTCCGATGCTATAATATCAACTTCCTTTTGGGGCTGTTCCTCTGCGACTAAAGTCACCTGTTTACCGGCTTTTGACAGGGCAAGATACAAGCCGGCAGCTGATGCCTGAGCATCGGCGGATGCCGTTTTTGGCATGCAGATAACAAACGATTTTTTCTCTTCTAATACCTTCAAAATTTGTGGGTATTGATTGTCTAATATCATATACTATAAGATTTTATCATATCACCTACCTTAAAGTCAAGATTGGGGCTAGTGAGCATCCCCCCTTCCTCATTTTTCTTCAGTTCTCGGATTTGTTTAGTCTTTTGTTTGAGCGATTCTATATGGGCCATTCCAATAACGCTGTCTCCCCGATAGAGTTCAATTTCATCTCCAATTGCTAATTTTCCTGTTTGAATAGAGATACCGGCAATATTTTGGTTTTCAATTAAAAAATTAGCAATAATTCTTGCCTGCCCCTTAAAACGGGACTGTTTCTCGTCTTTTTCCTGGTAAAGACTCAAAACCTCATCAATTTCTTCAAGTAACTTATATATCAAACTATAGGTCTTAATCAGTACTTTCTCATCTTTAGCGATTTCAACAACATCTTTGGGAATCCCCTGATTAAAGTTGATAATGATTGCTCCGGTAACTTTCGCAAACAAAATATCAGATTTTGTTATTTCACCAATTTCCGCTTTTTCTATCTGAACTGATTCGTTTAGGTTTAGACTATCGACTATTGCCTCAACCGATCCGTGATTGTCGGCCTTAATTACCATTTTCAATTTTCTTTTTTCTTGTTTTTCTTTAAAAAAATCAGCAGTGCTTAGCGGTTTTTTCTCGGAGACTTCCGGCGAAGTTGACTGGTCTTCATATACAGTAAGTTTGGATCCAACAGATGGGGTAACATTAAATCCTAAAAGCACAAATGGATTAGAGGGAACTACTTTATTCACTCTATCCCCACTATCATTCATCAACGATCTTATCTTTGCTTCTTTTCCTTCACAAAAAACCGTTTGTGAGACAGTAAGGTAACTGTTTTTTATAATACAAGATATGGCAATTCCCGCCTTTGTCTTATTAATTTCAATAACATACGCCTCTAACTGCCCTTCAAGTTCGTAGCTAAACTTCTGCTCAGCGGAGATAAACAAAATTGCCTCAAGCAAGTCTTTAACATTATCTCCCGTCTTGGCTGAAATCCCAACTGCCGGTGTTGTTCCGCCAAATCCTTCTGTTAAAATTTCGTATCTTAATAAATCTTTTTTGACTTTATCAAGATTAAAGTTTGGAAGATCAATTTTGTTAACTGCAACAATAAAAGGAAGCTTTGTTTTTTTGATAATTTCGATCGATTCAATTGTTTGTGGTTTGACTGACTCGACTCCGTCAATAAGAAGAATGGCAATGTCGGCTACCGTTGCTCCTCTGGATCTGATTTTCGTAAATGCCTCATGTCCCGGGGTGTCAATAAAGGTTATCTTAGACACCGGGTAACCTGAGAGATCTGTTTCAACCTCATACGCACCAACTTTCTGAGTTATTGATCCCTCTTCTTTGGCTGCAACATTTGATTTTCGAATATAGTCAAGCAGAGTAGTTTTACCATGATCAACATGTCCTAAAACTACTACAACCGGACTTCTTGGTTGTGTATTCATGATTATTTCTCATTTAAGTCATCTAAACTATCCTTAACTTCTTTTTCTTTTGGATCGGCAGCTGCTTTTTCAGGTTTATTCTCCTCACTATTGATCGTCTCTTCTTTTGGTTCTTCTACCGCCTTTTCTTCAAGCTGCACTACATCAATATCATATCTCGTTAAATGCCCCGCCAAATTAACATTGACGCCACCCTTTCCTATTGCCAGTGGCGCTTGTTCCTGAGTAACAAAAACTTTAGCTGTTTTTTTGGTCTTATCAAGTTCAACAGACTGGACTTTAGCCGGAGAAAGCGCCTCTCTGACAAATAACTCATCATCGGCGTTATATTGGATAATATCAATTTTTTCATCAATTCCAAGCTCATCATTTACGGATTTTACTCTTATCCCCTTTTGGCCGACACATGCCCCCACTGGGTCAACAGCAGCAGCATCGGAATAAACAGCTACCTTTGCCCTCTCGCCCGGTTCGCGAACAACAGCATGAATCTTAACAGTCCCCGATGCAATTTCAGGAACCTCTTTTTTAAAAAGTTCTTCGACAAGTTTTGGGTCGACCCGAGATAAAATTATGCGAGAATTACCATATTCATCTTCATCAATTTTCTTGATATAGAGGGTATAGGAGTTGTTCACAGAGTAATCCTCGCTGCGGATTCGCTCTTGTGCCGGTAAGACTCCCTCAGCCTTACCAATATCAAAATGAACATTTTTGGGATCAAACCTAATAACCCTCCCTTTGACAATTGTGCCTACTTGGGTAGTGTAATGTTTAACTATCTCCCTTTTCTCCGCTTCACGAATTTTCTGCAAGATTACTTGACGGGCAGTTTGTGCAGCAATTCTTCCAAAACCGGGAGGAGTTATATCCTCTTCGTTTTTTAAAACATGGGTTTCGCCCGAATTTTTATCAATTTTAGCCTCAAATGTTGCTTCTTCGTCATCTCCATAATCTTTTTTGTAAGCAGCTAAGACTGCCTCCTGAATTGATGATATAACGTCATCAATTGATATTCCCCGCTCTGTTGCAACTTGATTTAACGCCAAGAAAAACTCACTTTTAATAACAGTCATAAGACGAAATTATAGCATTATATGAGGCAAACATCAACTTTCAAAACCATTCTCTGTAGCAGCTTTTTTTAGATATAGCAACCGCAAAACAAAATGTCGGTTTTTTATACTGTCATGCTGAACTCGCTGCGCCCTTCCGTAGTCTTGTACGAAGGAGGGTTTCAGCATCTCAACAATGAGATCCTGAAATAAAACTTGTCCCGAACTTGATTCGGAATTCAGGATGACAAATTAGACAGTTTGAATTGCGCTAGCTATAACTAGCTAATGGACTCTAGCAGTTGCTAAACATTAATGGAATTCCAGCACATGAGATAATAAATCTTAAATAGATTGGCCACAAAAATATTACTGGCAGCGAACTGGCATCTAGCGCCACTCCTTGCACTAAGAAATACAGATAAGCAACAATTCCGACAAAGCAATAACTTATTGTAAATCTTTTCCACGATTGCCAAATACTAAACCATACCAAAGAAAAAGACAAGATAAGCGATGCAATCAAAAAAGAAACTGCGGCAACACGCAGGTTTTGCGCTTTTTGATATTCCCTTTTGTATATTTGAGCAATTACGGGGGTTGGAACAATCTCCGGTTGGCGTGATAACGACTCATTTTTAATCTGTGTTTTATCAATCGGCAGCTCTACGTGGATTACTGAACGTGTCCCAAATATTTGCTCACTGGTTGCAAACTCTATTTCAACAGCTTTAGTTTGCAGTTGTGCATGAATAATTTCGCCACCAACATAGATTAAAACACCAAGAAGAAAGTATAGAAACAAGAATTTGTTTATTGCAAAGATTTTTTTTGTCACAACTTTAACTAAAAAACAGTTTAATTCTTTGATAATCTGAAATCAACTTGTTTATTAAATTTTATGGTTAGGCGACATTCGTCCTGAAGGTATTATTTAAAAGCAAACCAACCATATAGTCCGGCGTCATTTAATTTTGATTTTAATATTAATGGTGTATTAAATATAGGAAGTAGTTTCTTTAATTCAAGTTTTAAAGGGCTAATAAATTGCTCAAATTTATTAGCAACACCGCCGCCAATAACCATTATTTCTGGAGACCATAAAACAATTAAATTAGCTAAACCAACTGCAACCAATTTTGAATATGCTTTCCATATATTTTTATCATCACACTCTTCTGCTGTTATACCAAATATTTGTTTGAATGCTGTTCCGGAAGCATAAGATTCGAAACATCCTCTTTGACCACAGCTCCAAACTTTTGTCTCATAAAAGTTTATTATTTGATGGGCCGGCTCAATCCCGAAATGGTGAGGAGTAATTTTTTTATTTATTATCAAACATCCACCGATACCAGAACTTAGGGTAAGATATCCGACTAGAGAATAATTTCTCCCCGCACCATATACGGCTTCTCCTAACGCAGCAACATTCGCATCATTTTCTAAGAGAAATGAAGTTTTTGGGAATGCTTGGAACAGGGGCTGAAAAATATTTTGTCCCCGCCATAATTTTTTTTGTCCCCATTTAATAAAAATGCCTTTCTTTTTGTCAAGAGATCCAGCAGCAGCAATATTGATTTTTGAAATATCTAAAGATTGACTTTTTATCTCAAAAATAATTCTGTTAATTTGATCTTGAAAGTTGTCAAAAGTAGTAAAACGAATGATTTTGTCGAATTTTCTTTTATTGTTAGAAAAACCTAATCTTGAAGTAGACCCTCCAATATCAATACAAATGGTCATAAAAGTCTATGTTTATCTTAAATAATATGCTTGCTCACGGTAAATCTCATAATCCAATTTTAGCATTCTATCAATTCGAGTTTACTCCGTATGTGTCGAAGTGCTTGCTAGCCGTAGCTTTAACGAAGGATAGTCCAGGCTTGTAACAGACGTTAGAACTCTTTTCGTTACACGAAAATTATACTTTTGTTCCAGTAATGATCGTTGCAAGACCTCCAGACATTGGTAACGATTCGACTTCAGAAAGTCCAACCTGATCAAATACCACGGTTAGATTAGATCCATCTCCAAAGTCTGCTAAATATCTATTAATCATCAGAAAACGGTCATAGTGACCATCAAAAAGGGCGAAAGCGAGCGGCATCATTTTGTACATGTATAAGTGTTGTAGCCTTTGTAAGGCTCTCTGACTAGGTACCGTAATTTCTACTGTAGCGAATCTGCCACCGGGTTTTAACACACGTTTCATTTCCTTTGCAAAAAAATTGTGGAGATCCGAACACAATGTTTTCACCCCGTATCCAGAAAAAATGGCGTCTAAAGAATTATCCTCAAAAGGTAATGTGGTCGCGTCACTCGTCATTAAGCTAACATTTGAGTATCTGTTTCTTTGTTTTCTTTGCTCTGCACCATTAATCATTCCCTTTGAAAAATCAATTGAGAAAATATGTCCATCGGGGCCAATAAAGGGTAATAAGTGTTTCCACGATTCGCCTGTGCCTCCCATAAAATCTCCAACTACCATACCTTGCTTAAGTCTTAATACATGAGCGGCATTTCTTCTCCAAAGTTCGGTAAGCCCTAAAGAAGATAAAGTTGATACAAGTTCATACGAGCCTGATAGATCGTCGAAAAGTCCTTGTAGATATACGGGCGAGTAGTTTGTATCATGAACGGACGGATTTCCAGCTCCTTCTAAGCCCATAAGAAATCTATTTTAGCACTTTCTGACAAGATAATCAATTATGTAGACAATCATGTCCAGGCTCGTGACAGATGTTAGAATCTTTTACGCACAAACCTAATTGTCATTTTTCTCTAAAAGGACATTGAGTTGCTCAATGAGCGGAGGAATATCATTTTTGATAATGTCCCAGATGATGTTCGTGTCGACTTCCATATAGTCATGAATAGCAACATTACGAAAGTCGATAATATCTTGCCTTGGAATAGTGTCATGTTCTTTTCTGAACTCAGATGATATATTTGTTGCAGCCTCCCCAATTATTTCTAAATTTCTGATCGCCGCAGCTTGATCCCAATTATCTGTCTCGAAATGTTCAAAGTCATTAGCAGTTGCATAAGCAATAACAGCCTCAGCGGCATCTTTCATGTGCATTAAATAAGCATATGGATTACTATTTCTCATATAAATCTTTTTTCGTGTTTTAGTATGCTCTCTTTAAGATAGGGACTTATTCCGTTATAGCTTACTAGGTCAACTTCTTTTTGAAGCGATTTCTCTAGATCCCTTTTTAAACGTACAAACAGAAGTCTCATTCCCTTAGGGGGTTGAATCAGTATGTCTATGTCACTTGTATCATCATAATCACCGCGTGCATAAGAACCAAATAATGCAGCTTTTTTTACGCCATATTGTTCTAGAAGCGGTATTATTTTCTGAGTTATTGTATCCATATTTGTAATTCTATCAAATTGTTTGTAATTTGCGATGAGATAGTAACCAATTTAATAGGCATTTAACTTTCGCCTTGTAGTAATTCGAACTGTTGTGAAAGTCTCAAAACTAAGTCCAGGCTAGTTGAATATGTAGGAAATTATTATAGAGGTCAAATCTTCCAATATATAGCTTAATTGGAATAGACCTTATTGTTTGAAATGTTCGTGATTTTCATTCTCCCGAAAAAGTTCACTACAAGTCTCACAGAGATTTGCTGGTTCTAAGGGTTGTCCCTTGAATTTACATTTTTCTTCTTTACATACATTATCACCTGCTTCAAATTCTTCCTCTGTAATTCCCTTCATTTCAGGATGAAAACTGTAGCAAGTAAAACAAATATATCGTTTTTTCATATTAAGGTGATTATATCAAAAGTCCGAATCTATTCCTCTGTTCAGATAGTTTGATATGTTTGAGTGAAGCTAAAAACCGAGTCCACGCTGGTTGAATATGTGGGGAATTATTATTCAGCTAATATTGCCATTATTTGATTTGCTGTCTCTTCTGGTGTTTGATTAGTATTGTCAATTTTGTGCTCGTTACTGTACTTCGGTTCGTCTCTTAATTTTCTATTTAATTCAATAGATTGCTTAAAATCTCTGAAACCACTATCTCTTGATTCCGTAAGAACTCTTTGTTTGAGTATTTCATCGTTATTGAGATAGAGTGTAATAACTATATTTTCATAACTTTTGAGTTCTTTTATAATTCTTTCAATACCATTTTCTGTAAAGCCACCCACAATGACGTTCCTATAATTATGTTTTGCATAATTCTTCAATATGAATACTAAATTTTCAAAAGACATTTCTTCTTCAGCGGTGCTTGTATTTTTCCAGTCTTGATTAAGGTGGTAATCTCGGATCCAATCGTAATCAATATAAACAGAATCCAATTTCTTTTTAAGAAGCCTGGCGAGTGTGGTTTTACCCGATCCTTGAGCACCTAATATCAAGATAAAATTATTCATATCGAATCAAGTATATCAAAAGTCCAGATCTATTCCTCTGTCGTAACAGTTTGATATGTTTGAGTGAAGCTAAAAAGTCTGTCCAAGGGGAGGGTATCTTCCGTTAAAACTTCAGATACCAGGGATTCCCTCTTTCGCATAAAGCTTCAGAGGGCTAGCCATCCTCCGATTTATCCTTCTCTAAAGCTACTGATAATGATTTGAAAAATCTTTTCTTCATAAATGCTATACCACTCCCACTTTTTAAATATTTTTCGAATGTGATAGCCTGTTTTTCAGTTTTAAAAGCACAGTACCACTCAAGTTCATAATGTAAGTTTGACTTAGTAGATTTTACACGGCCGGAAAGGTGTTCTCTAAGACGATTTTTCAAATCACTTGTATAACCTACATAATAACGATCGGTTTTGTAGTTTCTCAAAATATACGTATAGAACATAGTACTTTAGAGCTATACAGCTTGCTATCTTTCGTTAAAACTTCAGATAGCCAGCTATCCGTAGCTTTAGCGAAGGATAGTCCACGCTGGTTGATTATGTAGGAAATTATTATCAGACCTACTTATTTACAATTTGAATAACAAAACGATATTTTCCCTATTACATCAAGTCTACGAAGTGGCAGAGGATTGTTTTTCACAAAAATCATATCCTGTTCAACTCTATCTACAATTCCGACCTCATTAACGTCAGGATTTTTTAAAGACTTAAAAGCAATAATATCCCCCATTTTGAGAGAACCAAGTCTATAACTTAGCTTGTTTACAATGACATATGCTCCAACTGGATATTTTGAAATTGTATTACGTAGTTGTAATGGTTGAAATGCGAAGAGATATAGGAAAATGGGAATTAGAAACAATAGAAATATACCGAAGACCAAAATTATTATGGATTTGAATAGTTTATCCACCATAGTTTTCAGTATATCAGAAACCAAGAAGTCCGAATCCACACTCCTGTTGCGATAGTTTGATACATTTCGGTGAGGCTAAAATGTTGGTCCAGGCTCGTAACAGACGTTAGAACTTTTTACGCACAAAGAAAGGTATGATTGCTACTTTTTTTTGTAAGCAATTGATGGAGAAGTAGATCGAGGCAAAATAGATTGAACAATATTTTTTGGCAATTGCATAGCCGCCTGCTTCAAAAATACAGAGGCATCGAGAATCTCAAGCAGTACCGCTTCTCTTTTTGGGGAGAAATGCACAATAAGATCGCCCGATTGCTCAGCATAATCTATGTTTTGATCATTTAGCTCGATAAGCAAAATATCATCCTCTTTGTTGTATTTAAATTTCATATTTAATAATACCTTCCTTTCTCTGCGGGATATACCGTAATTATCTTTATTATATCATCTTCAAGTTTGTATACAACTCTCAATATGAGTTTAGTATCGAAATTTTTCGAGGCAATAATTTTTGGTACATCCGACTCTGAATCAATATGATCAGGATTGTTGACAGTATCTTTAATCTGTGCCAGGCTTATTTTAAAACCTCTTTTGGCAAGCAAAGGAATTTTATCTTTAACAAGATGCCTACTTAGAATGAATTTCATAAACTCAATTCTAACACTTTGCACAGTTAAGATTCTAGCCTTGTGGGGGAATTATTACAAAAGTTATTCTGTTACAACAAGAGTTATAATTTTACCTCTCTTGATTTTGATCTAATTTCCAATTAGGATAATAACAGATGAGAAAAAACAAAAGAAGTAAGAAGCCATACAATCCTTCTAATAGGAAATTCTTAATTGTAGCTTTATTAATTATAATTGTTGTATTATTTACTGGCAAAACCTTTCTACAAAAACAGGAGTCCCAATCCAACAATGTGCTAGGATTACTCCTCGCTAAAGGAGACAACGATTCAGGTGGATCATCCGGAAGTGGTTCGGGGAGTGGATCGTCTGAGAGTGGAAGCTCGGATTCAAGTGAAAGCCGATCTGATTCGGGTTCTTCAAATTCTGAATCTTCAGGTTCAGAATCATCTGGAAGTTCTGAGTCAACAAGTGGCACGGGAGGAGCTTCTGGTTCTTCGGGTTCATCTGGGGTTTCAAACATCGTTCCAACACGAACGAGGTTCATAAATCCCACAACAGGTATTCGCACGGAAACAGAGGTGAAACAAGATGAAGAGCGTACCGAAGTAAGACTTAGTGAGGGTGAGCGTATCAGAACAAGAACGAAAGATGGGAGAACAAGAATTGATATTACCTCAGGAGGTGTGAAAACCAGACTTGAAATAAGAGATGGTAGGTTTATTATAAAAGCAGAACAGGGAGATGGAACTGAAGTTGAACTTGAAGATGACGCGCTCTTTAAGATTGAGGAAAGATTGGCTACAAACCAGATAAAAATAGCAACAGATGAGGCAAATAGATTTGTAATACAACGAGGTAATGCCGGTGCTGTTAGTCAATTCCCGCTATCCATCGATCTTGCCACCAATACGCTGATAGTGAACACCCCTTCAGGACAAAAAAATGTAACAGTGCTTCCAGATCAGGCAGTGCAAAATCTTCTCGTTGCAAACATTGTTAGTCGTTTAGGTAGCAGTGCGGTTGTTAATTCCTTTCGAACTGGTGAGACCTCAACGCTTGCTCAAGTTATAACATTGGGTGAGCAAAATGGTATTCCAATCTATGAAATCAATGGAATCTCAGATCAAAGACTACTGGGCTTTGTTCCCGTAACTATTGAAAAGACTATTGCTGTTTCTGCCGAAACTGGAGCCGTAGTCTCAACTCAAGTCTCATTTGTTAATAAGGTGTTAGATTTTCTCTCCTTTTAAACTCTACATTGTCTTGAAAGCCTAAAAAAGTAAGTCCAGGCTGGTTGAATATGTTGGAAATTATTACCAGCAACAATCATTTCTCTAAAATCCCCTCAATTCCTTCCAGTAACCTATCAAATTGCGTATACCCAGCACTTGCATTGAAGTGACCAGAGTTTGATATAAACGTTAAATCTACTCCAAGTTTACGTGCAAGCTCCTCACCATTTCCCAAAGAAACATATGGATCGTTATCTGAATGATACACAGTAGCAATTCCTGCATTGGATTTTATTGTTTCCCAATCAAAGTTGAATCCATTACTGAAAGCATAATCACCATCCCAATTTTTAATAGGTTTGACGCCGATTGGTGCAGAAACAAGAACAACCGCTTTAACTGGCTCTTGAAGTCTTTCAAGTAGTCGTAACAGGAATAACCCTCCCAAACTGTGACCAATTAAAATTGTATTGTCTTTTATGCTTTGTTCATAATCTTTAAGAACCTTGAGCCACGCTTCAAGAGATTGTCCTTCAGGGGTAGGAAACTGAGGAATAGTGGTGTCATATCCTGCTTTAACAAGCTCTTGTTTTAGCCACGGAAACCAGTTCTCACCTGGATGACCACCTGTGCCATGAAAAATAAAGAGGTTTTCTTTCATAGAGGAAATTATATCAGAAGTTCCATCTTTCAAATTGTCATAGGATTGAGCTCAATAGTAGCGAGAAGGATAAAGTTTCATGTATACTTTCTTTTATATGAGTGAAGCTGGAGATATGGGCGAACCACCAGTATCAAGATTGCGTGGTGATTTAGTTCAAAGACAACAATCAAAAGAAGCAAAAGGGTCTCCTTCGGAACGATTTCACCTTGCCACTACAGTCAACACTGTTGGTGATGAAGATGGCCCACCTTTTTCAGCGTCTTATCAACTTGATAATACAGGAAATCTCAAAGGAAGTCTTACTCCGAGAAATGGAGAGATGGTGAGCGTGCTATCTGTTGCAGATGGACTAGGTGGAGGTGCTTCAGAACTTCACAATGGATATGGCTCAACTCCACGAACTGGAGCCTATATTGCTGCACGAGAGGTACAATCTATTATTCCCGAACTTATTGCGAGTGATACAGGTTTTTTATCTGCATCAACCGCAGACATAAAATCACGACTTGAAGAGGCATTATCACAAAGGTTTCGTACTATGTCAGAGCGGTATCCACCTACACATGGAGAAAGTAGATTGAAAAGTGATCTTATCAATCCGCTTGCCACAACATTCTCAACAGCCATCTTACATGAAACACCAGAGGGTACTAAGGTAAAAGTCTTTTGGAGAGGAGATTCCCCAGTAGTTATTGCAACACCCACAGAAACTTACGCAACAGAAACTGGCACAACTGGTGATGCAGCAATGGGCAGAGAAGGAAGTGTTAACCTATCAAATCAGTCTTTACAGGCGGCAGAATTTACTTTTCCAGCAGATACGATTGTTGTATTCGCTGCATCTGATGGATGGTTCAAACGACCTGGCACTGATGGAATTCAAAGAGGAGTCCAAGACCTAATACAGGCATTGGGAGAAGCTGTTGGATCAAGTGATGTTCAACCAAGAATCAAAGCTAAATACGTTGTTGGATTGGTAGAACCTGATGATACAACGCTTGCTCTTATAACGAATAGAAATAGTCCATCAGAATTACATCTGATACCGCCGATAAGTATTAAGCCGATAACCCCATTATCTATATAAAAGCTTTAATAGCTTATGTGAGAGAACCTGCCCTTTTATAAAAATACGTATTAGCAAGTAAAACCGCCTGTGCACATACAAGGGCTGGGACTATTCCCCAAATATCTGCTATGACGCCCAAAATAAATGACGACAGGGCAATTAAAAGGCACGTAGTAAATGATTGAAGCGACGCCATTGTTGCTCGTTGTTCATTAGTAAATTCTTGATGGAAAAGGGTGTTCTCAGCAACATTGGCTGAGCCGTAAAATAATGAAGTCAATGCCATAAAGATCGGCGAGAGTGGAGTAATGAAAATCGCAGCAAGAGTAGTTATAATTGGCGTAGATATAGTATCCGTAATAATTACTTTTATTGGTGTAAATCTTTTAATTATCTTTCCACCAAAATAATAACTTACCGCAGCAGCAACTCCTGAGACAGTGCGAGGAATACCAAGAGCCCATGTTGGCCAGACTAGATTGTAAAAAGCAGCCTTAAACTCATACGCAGCCTCTCCCACGCCATAGTTAATGGTTCCAGCGATAGTGAGTAATCGTAATTTTTTATTCTCAAGTGTCTTTTTAATAGCTATATTTAAGTGTTGAAATACATTCCCAGTCTTTTTAGTATGTACTTTTGGTTCTATCAACTGTGTACTCAATAACACCGATATAACCTGAGGAATAACAGAGAGCCACATAACAAGCGGAAATGAGATATATGCTATGAAGCCTCCTAAAACTGCAGAAACTGCTGATGCTACCTGAAACATTGAACTCGTTTGTCCAAGATGATGAGAGTATTCCTGTTCTTGATTGTGTTCTCTTAGTGTATCGTGAAGTAATGAAGTGTTATTACCACTAAAAAACGATCTACCTAATCCTTCAAAGATAGCTCCAACCACAAGAATCCAATATGAGATTCCGATTGCATAAAAAACTACTGCTAAGACACCTGATAATGCTCCTAAAATCATCGTATTTTTCCTTCCAATTCTGTCTGAAAAAATACCTGTTGGGACTTCAAGTAAGGCCGTTGAAATAAAAACAACAGAAATAATACTCATGGCAAGTGCATACGAGCCAGTAATTCTTTGAAAGTAGAGAATTAAGATTGCAGCAAAGAGACGAAAACTTGAGAAGAAGTTAAACCAAGTGAGGACTCTAATGTTTCTGTGAGGCGACATTATTCAAGTGTATCAGAAGTTCTAACCGTTCCGCCTCATTGTAGTTTGGATTGTTAGGGCAGGTATCCATTAAACTAGACACATATTCTCACTGACAAATAGTGTTAAAAGTAACAATAAGTGAGGAGGTGAACCACGTTTATGGGTACATTTAAATTCATACCAAAAGAAACAAAGGAACAGATATTAAAACGAATAAAAGAAGAAGGTATCACTGTTTTGCAAGCAGCGGCAGACGCAGGCATCTCTACAAAGTCAATATATAACTGGATGCGAAGCAAAACCATTTCAGATTGTTCTGTTTTGGAAATTAGTCGCCTCAAGCGGGAAAACAAAGAATTACTAGAGATAATAGGTAGACTAACCCACAATTTAACTAAACCAAAAAAAAATTAAAGAGATCCGTATGATAGTTACAGAAAAAAAACGAGAAAGTAAAACACAATTAGCCAAGAACCTTGGAGTTTCAAGATCGTCTCTGTACTACAAAACAAAAAGAGATGATCAAGACCAAGAAATGAAAAAACAAATCTTAATTGTGCTTGGTTTACATCCAAGTTACGGGCATAAAAGAATTGCTCTTGAGTTTGGACTTAACAACAAACGGATACGTCGTGTTATGAAAAAATACGACATAAAACCATACCAAAGAAGGGTTCAGAGACTTAGAAAAAAAGAAGATGAGGGAAAAGAAGCAACGGAATTAAAGAATGAGATTGTTGGATTTTGTCCAATAGCACCAAACATCGTCTGGGCATCCGATTTTACATATATTAAATTTCAAGGATCATTTATCTATCTGGCAACAGTCATTGATATATATACCAGAGAGATTATCGGCTGGAATATATCAATGCGACATGATACGAATTTAGTCTTGGAGGCATTAAAACAAGCTATCGAGAGGATACAAACAAAACCACTCTATCTGCATTCTGATCAAGGATCAGAATATGACGCAAGGGAGTATGAAAACCATGTTATGGAAAAAGGTATTGTTATGTCCATGAGTCACAAATCATCTCCCTGGGAAAATGCTTATCAGGAATCTTTTTATTCACAATTTAAAGTTGATTTAGGACACGTTGATAGATTTGATACAAGAGAACAGTTAATTGAAGAAATGTATCAAACAATTTATTACTACAACAATGAAAGAATACATGGTAGTTTAAAGATATCTCCTGTTAAATTTAAACAAAATCATGAAAATCGGTTAGAGAAAGTGAGAATAACTGTCTAAAGAAATGGGTACTTGACAAGCAGTTCCTGTTCCTGCACCAACATTGCCGTTTTGTACTGGTTCTGATGAAAGGTTGTCAACAGCTTCAGCACCATACTCTGGGTCATATTGAAACAGTTCAACTCCAAGATCGTACACGATAGCTCCACTAACCTCTGGAATGATTGACTTCCCAGTTTTCCATCCTATTCCTTGTTCTGTAAGCTTTTGAGAAATTGGTGTGGCAGATAGTAACCCACTCAAACTTCCACCAGCAATAAAAATCCCTCTCCTCTCTGGGAAACTTTTTCCATTTCGCAGGTTTTCTGTTGAGTACAATCCAGGAGCTCCACCGTAGGACACGTATGAGACAGGCAATACCTTATCGAAGAGAATAAAAGTGCAACCCGTAAGTTTATCTGGATGAGTGGAATGTCCAACCTGAACACCAGATAAAGCAGTGAGAGTATTGTTCATACAGGTATTATATCTCAGCTTTTTAGATTGTTATAAAAGCCTAAACGGAGCGTGTCCAGGCTCGTAACAGACGTTAGAACTTTTTGGGCACAAATCTGAGGGATAAGTTATATAGATATTTAAGGCCCTATATCAATTTTTCTGCTATAATAGGCCAAACTGTATATGACAGCAGAAGTAGCTTCTCATACAAAACAGGTCTTTTTAGTCGCTGAGGGTTCAATTGGTCCAGTAGAAAGAGATCGAGGCGGAAACTGGTATGAACCACTGGGAGTTTGGGTTCATCCCGAAATACAATCCTATATGGATTCAATGCCGGAAGCAGAACGTCTACTGGTTGAACGATCATTTCCTCTAAGTTTTGCTGTAGCCACTGCTTATAACGCTCAAATTGCTGACGTTGATTCTCATCAATTATGGCCACAATCTTTTTATGAAAATGACGGTACGCAAAAACTACTTGAAGCGGCTGAAGTAAATCCTTCAATTGGAGATCCATTTGCAGTGGTCAGAGGTCAACCACCATATGGCGTTATTCCCTTCAGTCTTACATATTTTGATGAACTTCAATCTGCTGTTGCTGCTTTAGAAGATATGATAGCAACAGACAGTCCGTCCGCCGTAAATTTAGCTCCATATTTAGATGCACTCCGAAGAGCATACACACCCGATGAATTACGGACCAGTGATTTACCCTATTTGCATGAGGCGGATACAGCATGGGTGCACCTTGATCCCGACACAGAGTTAATTTTTTTTGCAGAACCTACCGAGTCTTATTCTGATAACCTTGCTGCATTACGAGATGACGATAGCATAAGAAGATGGGCAATTGATGTTGCAAATGCAAACGGACTTGGGCCATGGAAGAATTTTTTTGAGTTTAGGTTGATGCAGAAAGTTGATTTTGTGGTTAACCAAGAAGAAGTAGATGCAATTAGAGCAACAACTCGTAATCATTTCGTTAGACCAGGAGATGCACCTGTCCCTGCAAGTTTAGAGTTTAGGCGCTTACTTCTAGCCTCTGGACACGGAGCTCATCCCGCAAGAACAGCAAAAAATTACCCAAATTTTAATGATATTCGAAACGATCCAAATGGTGGTTATAAGAACGTACTCTACACCAATATGATTGAGGAAGGATTAGATAGTCAAGCCGTACCAATTCTGATGCATGCTTTTGGCACTGATTTTATGAGTCGATTCCCCAAAGAAAGACTCATGAGAGGCTCAACATTGCGGATTATCGGACATGAAGAAAATCATTCTTACAGGGTACACAAGGGTAATCTTGCTTTGGAAGAATTAAAGGCAACCATTGATGGCTTTGTGGCAGTTGATGAAGCGGGGAGATTTAAGGACGAAATAGATACGGTTTGTTTATCTACCGTCGGAGGAGCATTGTTTATTCGTTATAAAACTGCAAAAGCTCGGGCTGAAGGAGACACAAGAACCGAAAGAGGCTATAAGGCATACCATACCGGTGATACTATCATGATGAATTATCTTGCAGCAGCTGGGGCGTTTATTGACGTTAATGGTCATTATGGGGATATTGATTTTGATAATTTCAGGACAGCAATGAGAGACCTATGTAAAGAACTAGAGCAAGTCAGAGAAGGGACTGTTTCAGCTTCTGATTTTCAAGCAGCATGGGGAGCAGAAGAGATCTGGGATAGCTTTAAGGTTCTGCCTCCTGGAGTAGAACTCCACTAAACTCTATTAACCAATTTAACTTTTTATCATAGCATCAAAAACTATTGGAGATTTATTTTTATTAGCTAGATCTTGAAGATGAGCCAATGTGTTTTCCATTGCTTCATTTACCTCAAATATAAACTTCTTACTGATAATTTTTTCTTCTCCGGTCAGCACAATCAGTTTGCTCTCGATATTACCTTTATGAATTAATTTTTGCTTAGCATTTTCAAACTCTATAGCAAGTCTTGTTGTTCCTCTTGCATTAACAACAATCGGAAATCTGATATTCAGATCTGGTAATCTTGATCCACCTTGATCAACGTTAAAAAATAGCTTGAAATGCATCGGCCCATTTCCTAATTTTATATTTACGCCTTTGATTACTTGAGGATAACCATATTGATTTGTTATTGTGAACTCTAAGTGTATACGAGTTCCCAGCAACGTAGGGCTTTTTACTATGCCCATAAAAGGACTTAAAGTCAAACTCATTTTATTATCAATATTTCCCATACTACCATCACTCGAGAGTAGTTCTTGTGTTTGCTGTGCCACTAAGTCGGGGTAAACTTCGCTTGCCGTTCCAACGTATGCTTGATTAATTACCAGGTCTCTAGAGACATTAACATTAACTTCCTTTTTATCTCCTAACTTAAGCGACGGGTTTAAGCTAAGTTTCTCAATATTTATTAATTTATCTACGGCGCTTATGCCCATATTGTAAATATTCCAAAACTAGTTTTTAGTATAAGTTTTATCTATTAACCCTTTAAGTGATCGTACTAAGTTAACAATGGTTTGCATAATCGGATTCATTTGTTTAGCAGTCGTTGGTCCGGCCGCATTACTCGCCATAGCAACGCCATAATGTCTGAAAACATCCTCCACAATTTTCCCAACAGTGCTCAATAAGTATTGATCCTTCTCTCTCTCAAGCCATTTAAGCTTCCAAAAAAGGTAAGCAGAAACAGTAAAGGTAGAGAGAATACTAATAATACCTGTTTTATATTGCCATTCAGGTAGATCTGAGAACAAAAGTCGATTAAGAAGGTAAAGTGCAGCTCCTCCAGAAAATATAGGGACTATGGATCCTGTGTTTTTTTCACGTAGTTTCTTAAATATCTCATCTTTTTTCATACCTACTTGTATAAATTTCACTTGAGCAAGTAGTATATCATAGTTTAGGCTGTTATAAAAGAATAGTCATTCTTGTCTCTATTTATTCTGCTCGCATTAAAGAGTTTTTATTTAGAGCCCTTCTCTTTGATCGGAAACAAGTATCGATATAGTGCTCCGCCGCCATAAAACACAAGAGGTGTTATTACAGCAATGCCAAGATAAATCCACATTAGTTTTTCAATATATTTATCAGTTTCTATATAGCCGAAACAAATGTCTATTTGATCAATTCCCACTCTTTTAACGCATTTCCCGTATTCCTCGGTCAATCGAAGACTTTGCTCACTTCTGGTGCTAAGTATTTTTAATCCCAGTATCGCACTTAAGATTGTTACAAGCAGCACTAAAATATTTACCAATTTGTATAATCGTTGCCAACTCAATTGTCTTTTTTGCATATTCTTTTTTAATCGATAGGATATTTTTTAAAACATTCATCTTTTGACTTACGGCGAAGTTCTTCATTCCGATCCGCATTAGCAAACGGCAAACTGCAGTCCTCTTTAAGCCCACGAACTTTACACTCACTATCCCAATGCTCACTGTAAGCGCTGTCTGCGCCTGATAAACATATATTAAGATATGCCCTATTGGCAACTTTTTGTCTATCGGTTGCCTGCTGCTCTTTTTTTTGAAGATCTATTTTTGTCCATTCTTTTTGTGGCAAGAAAATCACAAAATAGTAGGCAGTCGATAAGGTGATAATAAGCATTGCCATGGAAAACAGGTTTTTACTATCAAACTTCATAGACTTTTTAAAAAAACTAGATTAATTTGCAACATGTTCGACATTACAGTTGTTACATGATGATGGTTTATCTCCAAATTCTCTTGTTTCACCATAAATCGATTCGGCTACCACCCATAACTTATTTGAACCTTGAGCGCTCATTGGGCCAGCAGTACAGCTGGTATTATCCCCAACAGGTCGTTCTCCTGTCAGACTCATACTGCCGCCCCATAAGGTATACAAACATCGTTTTAAAACTTTATTTGCCGTTACTACAGCAGTAACAGAATTTCCACTCCAATTAACTTCCCATGACGCCTCAAAGGGACGATTGTCTGGTGTTGGAGTCGGCGTTGGTTCTGGAGTAGTTGGTACTGTTGGAACGACTGTTGGAGTTGTTGTTGGCACCGATTGATTATTTGCCGACTGATTATTACTATTGTTTGAGGGTTGATTTGAGGAATTATTTTGAGGTGCTGATTGGTTATTGTTTGAACTGTTTGCCTGTGGATTGCTTGACTGATTTTGTTGTGGTATAGCAGTTGGTGTAGGAGAGACGTAAGAACGCTTTTTGACTATCGTCGGTGTAGGGGTGTGAGATATTTTAATACTGATGCCCTCTACCTTACCACTTTGACTTCTTTTGCTGTCTGCTTTTTGAATCGGCTTCGTATTAACGAACTTCGCATGCAGTGTCACGACACTTACACCTGCCAAAAGCATGCCTATAGCAACTGTTACAAAAAGCTTGTTGTGTAAATAACTTAATAGGACAGTCTTTATTTTTATTTTCATCATAGTTAATAGATCAAAATCTATACCTATAGTATATCAGACCTATAGAAACTTTTCAAGTTCAATACTGTGCCTAAAAAAGCAGTATAAAGACGATATTTTATGGCTAAGGAAGGGAAAATAAGCAGTATATGACATATTACTATACAAACAAAATTAAAGAGGAGCTTGGAAATAACATAAAACAGTCAAGAAAAAAGCTAAAGAAGAAACAAGTTGAGATTGCCGTCGACGCAGGAGTCAATCCCAGTTACTACGGTAAAATTGAGCGTGGTTTAGTCAACCCATCGATCGAAAAAGTTTTTCGGATTGTAAAGGCACTAAGGGTTAAATCTTCAGACTTGCTTCCGTTCTAATAATCTTGTTTGCATAGAATAACTTGTATCCTTAATGATTTTATTTGTTTCGTCATGCGCAGTATCAGTGATAACTATGTTGATATCCTGTTGTTCGTTTTTTTCATCCCTACCAAATACACTTTTTTCCTTTCTTTCAAGATACCATCGTGCTGTGGCAGTATCTTTTTCTTTTAAAATAGCAGTAGTAATCCTATTGGCAGCAACAAGTGTTAAATAAGCGCGCGCCGAGTCCATTTTTCGTCTAAAAACCTCATCAGATTCGTAATAATTGTAATAAGTCTGTTTTGAAATTGTAGCGTATTGACAGGCTGTTTCTATACTTAAACCACTTAATAACGCCTCTTCTAGTTTTTTGACAACGTATGGAAGAATAACTCGGGGTCTACCACCACCATTCTGTGAAATCTGTCCATTGGGAATTGTTTGAGCATGCATAACTATATTTTACAATATTTAAGATACCGTTTATAATACAGTTTAAATTGAAATGGCAAGATATGGAAGACATATTTAGTAATATTCCTATTGACTTACTTCGTCAAGAATTAGACGTTCTCAACGTTTTGTTAACCAAGCTTCAATATTCAAATGAAAAAAACAAGGTTACCAGTGCAGTAATTGATCTTGTCGTTGGAAAATACTTCGGAATGGGTGGTAGAACTGATTTAAGAAGAATTACTGAAATCTTAACTCGACTAAAAAACTTAAAGATTATAAAAAAAATAGCTAAGGGGCACCTTGATGGTGCAAATACCATTATTAGTTTGACTATTGATAAAAAGGAATTAATTAATTATCAGGGCAAACTAGAACAAAAAATTGATAGTAAAACTCCCGCAGAACAAAAACGATGGGTCGATTATGACTATGAAACCAAAACTATTAAATTAATACAGAGAAATCAGCAAGTCGTCGCACTCACATTCAGAAAACTCCCAAGCGGTGAAATGAGCGATCAAAATATCTTATTTGAAGCCGGATATGAATCATGGAAAAATGGGGTCACTCAGTTATCCAAAGATGACTGGCTAAAATTAGTCTTAGTGAAGGTAAAAAAAATTAAACGCAATATCGAGATTACACCAAAATGGTTTAAAAATACGCGTAGTAATTTAAGACGAACAATTGCAGACAGTGAAGCTAAAAATCTTATTATTGCTTTCGATTATGATCACGAAACGAAAATGTTCACTTTTGATATAATACAATCTCCTCTTTAACTCCAAAAACAGCGTACACCAAGCCTTACACCCGGTGTAAGCCAATTTTGAGGCTAGAAATACCTATTGACAAGATATCGGTGTAACTCCATGGTTTTCCTCATATGGAAACAATGGTAGTAAAGGATATGGCGGTCGCCTCATTTCTTCTCTGTTCTGGTCAAGTTCGTTTAGTAAAAACAGAGAGAATAAACGAAAAACTTGTTTTATTCCATTTCTCACCTAAAAAAATTGCAGAAAAACTTGTTGCTGATTTTTGGTCTGATCAAGCCATAGTTTCCCCACGAAAAGTATTTGAGGCAAGAAGAAGTCTTACAGATTTGATTTTTTCAGGATCACCATGATAACAGCAAAAGCAATCGAGGAATACCGCCAAATCTACAAAAAAGTATTCCGTGAGGACATTACTTATCAAGAAGCAGAGGAACAGGGAATGAGACTATTGGAAATGTTCAAAGTTATATATCGGCCGTTAAAAGTTAAAGATGACCGAAAGGGGGTGAAAAAAAATGAGCGATCCAGTATTCGACGAAATCGAGGTAAAAGAAGCTCAGGCGCCAGATCCGATTCCAGAAGGTCTTTACAAGGCTGTTATAGAAAATATTACAGCCGGTGATGGGAACTTTGGTGCTTATTACAAAATCACCTTCCTCATCACAGAAGGAGACTTTAAAGACACTAAAAGGAACTTGGTCGCCAGTAAAAAAATAACGAAGTCGGCAAATGGGAAGAATTCCAAGCTCTTTAATATCATAAGAACCTTGGAGAAAAAAGAACCAGCCCCAGGAGAAAAATATAACGTGGGACGGTTATTGAGTAAACCTTGTCAAATTTTGGTTAAGAACGACAAAGTTATCAACGAAGTGCAGTACCAGGTGGTAGCTGAGGTGATGTCAGCTTAATGTGATTTCCTATATCGGAAGGTATGATTCCAGTCTTGCCTTCCGGGAATGAGACCATATTTATTTTACCATACCATGGATTATCAAATCAAAGAAACCTTAATACAATTAGCTCAGATTGCTAAAGAAGCTCAACAGCAATCGGGCGTTCTTCGCAGTAAGATAACATTGCTTGATCCTCAAGCATATGCCACGATTGAAAAAATGTATATCAATGACCGGGAAGCACTTCTTTACATCGAGAGCACTCTTTGTGAGTTAATCGATAACCTAAATAATCATGAATAATACTACTTTGTTCGATGCCGCTCTACATTATCACAAACTTGGAAAATCAGTTTTTCCTGTGAGACAAGATAAAAAGCCTTTTATTGCCTGGAGAGAGTTTCAAACCCGATGTGCCAGCGAGAATGAGATCAAAGATTGGTGGAAAAAATATCCTGACGCTAACATCGCTTTACCAACGGGGGAGCTGAACAATTTAATAGTCATCGATATTGACATGCGACACAAAGGTTCAAATGAACTATTTAAAGACTTAAAAACTCCTTATTGTATTACCGGCAATGGCTGGCACTATTATTTTCAATATCAGGAAGGCATGACTAACAAAGCAGGATTCCGTCAAGGGTATGATCTAAGAGGCGAAGGCGGCTTTGTGATTATCCCACCGAGTGTTCACCAGTCCGGTAAAAAATATGAATGGATCATTTCACTTGAAGATATAACACCGATTCCATTGCCGGATAACCTTTTACAACTCATTTACAGCGATCAAAACCAGAATAATAACAAATTTGACCCATTGCTATTGGAAGGCGTATCATCTGGTCAAAGGAACCAAACTGCCGCACAGGTGGCCGGCAAACTTCTTGCTCATATTCCTCAAGAAGAATGGTCAACAACAGCATGGTCTTTCTTTGATGCATGGAACCAACGCAATAATCCACCATTACCACAAACAGAACTCAAAAATGTTTTTTCTTCCATCGCTCAACGCGAGCGAATCAAACCCAAAACTATCTCCATCCCAGTAACGCTTGAAAAAGATAATGAACAATCCAGCATAACAGAGGATAAAACGAAAGGTTCAGTTAAGCCAAAAAGCCGGTTATTCCACCCAGCACTAACTATTGATATTCGCAATCAAGTGATAATTACTTGTTTTCCAAAGACAATTGCTAATTTTGACAAAAATAAATTTCGATTAGAGGAAGCTA
>Ga0155907_115_pt2 | contig 70828 bp, 74 predicted proteins | sample RifCSPlowO2_01_FD_107561 | JGI IMG/M metagenome (GOLD analysis project Ga0155907, IMG submission 107561) | Candidatus Roizmanbacteria bacterium RIFCSPLOWO2_01_FULL_39_19
GAGATCCCGAAATAAAACTTGTCCCGAACTTGATTCGGGATTCAGGATGACAAATTAGACAGTTTGAATTGCGCTAGCTATATGTGTTTATATCATATTTATTTCGTAAATAACATACGGTCAACTATCACAATTTTACAAATTCAAATAATGGGTGAAGTGAAAACCGTGAGCCACCCAGTCTATTAAATGCTTTAGTCAATGCATACTCCCGAATGGACTCTATTGATGACAAGCCTGCGGTTAGGTACGTCACTCCCGTAATCGACTTACACCCAAACCCAACACTTTCTACCATTTCAATAACTTCGTTAATTGTATAAATAGCATCTATTGGCTGTTTGTTGATTAGTTGTGGAAGTTTGAACACATCTGAAAAAAAGCGTGCTATTCTCCAGGGAAAAAAAGAAAAGTTAGGAAAAGATAAAAATAAGGTCCCTCTTTTTTTGACAACTCGACTAATTTCAGACAAAACTTTATTCGGCTTCTCTAAATGCTCTATGACTTCCAATAATAAAACGAAGTCAAAAACATTATTTTTATAGGGCAAAATGTTTGCATCGGCAGAAACAAAATTGCCCCCCCTTATGTATTTCTTCATGTAATGTATCGCGACATCGCTCTGTTCAATTCCATATATTTTTTTGGGGTCAACCAACTTTTCCTTTGCAAGTTTTTTAAGCACGTATGACTTGCCACAACCAACCTCAAGTATTTTGCTGTTGTTGTTTACGATTCCCTTGATTCGCGGATATAGCATTCGATACCACTGCGGCACCGCTTTCTCAGTTTTGTTGTAATAATTACTATCGTACCAAATTGCTTCAACTGATCTTTTTTGTTTCATTTTATTTCTTAAAAATAGTTACTTTGGGATGATCGTACACAGTAAACGCCTCCTCGGACCACTGGTCGTCAAATGAAATGCAATAAGCTGAGAATGGCATACACCACGTGGGAAAAGATGAAAATTCTTTTATACGCTGAAATGAAAGTTTACCGGCGAATAAATCTTCGTACCATTGTGCCATTTTAGGATACATCGTAGGGACTCTCATGATGCTACCATAACCGCGATTACTTGAAAAAATAATATAATTTGATTTTTCCAACGCAGTATTAATTTCCTGCCACTTTTGTTCGGTGTCTTCCCCAAACACAGGAAGAGAAACAAGATTGTATGAATTATTATCAATATCAGGAAGTCGAAGAGGCAATCCGTCGTCCCAATGTTCCGTTGCGATGATGGAACCTGCTGGAATATTTTGGTTTATCCAATATGAAGCTTGTACTCTCGAGTGAAGTTTACGATAAATACTAATAAATCCAATTGGCCAGCTAAGAAATAGTAAAATCATAGTAATTGCAATTGTCATTTTTATCCTTTGTGATTTAAATCGTTGTAAAAATACATAAAATCCATATGCAGCAAAAATCGCCAACAGAGGATATAGAATAATAAAATAGCGCATGCTTGGGCTAAATCGAGCTGACTGAAACAGAAAAAATAGAAGACTCCAAAATATAATTACTCTTATTTCCAATTTTCCTCTTTTTAAGAGTAAAGCTATTCCTAAAATAGCAAATAGTGTTAAGGGTATCCCCACTCCAAAAATTGCCAAATTAGTGATGGCAAATAAAAATGGCATGCGTCCATACCACTGTATTGAGGGAGGAAAATAACCGGCACTACTTGATGCAAAGTGTGAAAGTTCCTTAATGTTGTTTATAAACTGAGATGAAATTGACGGATTGAAAAGGTTGTGTGAGGCAAATAGATGGGGGTCTGCAATGCGCAGTGTGCCATAGGAAAAAATTCCGATTAATAAAAGTACTACTGATTTTTTAAGTATATATTCTCTTGATAAGAAACCCATCCTTTTTCTTGGCACAACAACTAAAAATAGCAAGAGCGGCAATATGTAAACTGCACTAATTTTTGAAGCAAGTGCCACTCCCAAAAAAATGGCTGTCAAAATAACGTCGAACTTGTTTTGATCATTAAAAAAACGCAGTGAAAAATATAGTGCTGCCAATGTAAAGAAGTTTAAAAAGACATCAACGGTAAAGAAATGAGAAAGCTGAATTCCCAACACGAATATGGCATAAAACAGTGGTCCCAAAAAAACAACAAACCACGGCATTTTTATTCTTTTTTTCAATAAAAGAAGTAGTTTGTATATAAACAACACCGTTCCAATATCAAAAAGGGCGCTTATGAAGCGTCCTATTAGGGCAATACCACCATATGAATGATTATTTGTGTAGATTGCTGCCAGTTTGACAATTGTTATTGGCAAAAGTCCGTAAACATAAAATGAGACATCTTTATTGTAAGGATTCATGGTTGAGGTTCTAGGATCAAGATATTTGGTGAATGATTCGTCAACTTCTAACTTTTCCGTTGTCATTGTTAAAAATCTTTCATCGGGGTGAAGGTGTTGATTTTGGTCCCAATTAATCCCATATACCCGCAAAAACAAAGCAAGAACGACTATAGTTAAAAGTACTAGTGACGATCTTTTTAAGAGCATACAAACATTTTAGTTAAATCTTTCAAAGTAAAGGCGCTGGGCGTCAACCCTGTTGTCTAGTGCGTATTCTTTCAATCCCACAACGGCGTCTTTGCCACCACAAATATATACATCACAGTTAGATAGCATTGTGTTTCCAATTATATCTTTAATATTATCTTGAATATGTCCTTTGTATAGTGGCTTCGTAATAATACTTTTTTCTTTTGAAAGACAAATTGCATACCTAAATAATTGATTTTTTTCGCTCCAGTTGCGCAATTGGTCCTCTAAATAGACGTCCTTTTTTGTTGGAAGTCCCCAGAACAAAAACATTGGATGAGTTCTATTTTTGATTACAACCGAGTTTATCATTGTTAAAATTGGAGCCACTCCTGTTCCGGTTGCCAGATAAATAATCGAGCGAGCAACTTCGTGTTGAACAAAAATTCCCGCCGGGCCCTTAAATTCAGACAGTTCTCCAATTTTTAGATGTTTCAAATATTCCGACGCTAGCCCATTTTCAAAGTATTCAATAATGAGATCAAATGTTCTTACAGACTCCTTGTAGACGCTTATTGAAAACTGACGATATTGATCTTTTACTTTTAAAAGTAGGTACTGGCCGGGAGCAAATACAAAGTTGCCATCGTCTTGCAACTTGAAACTTATATGAAAAATATTGGGAGCAACTTCTTTTCGAGAAACAAGTGAGGCGGTATAGTCATGTACCATACTTAAAGATTAAAGACGAGCACGCTGAATAACTTCAGATTCGATTGTTTCTCTTGCGCGACCATATTTAAGACGGGACAGTTGAATGATCGTTTTGGCTATTTTTTCATTTGATTGCGCCTTAATCTCGGCCATGTCTTTTGTTAAATCAACCGAAAATGGTGGAATTGGGGCATTTCGGACACTCGTTCTCATGAATGCGTGAAATCTGTCAACATTAATAAGATCAGCCTCACTAAAGACCGGTTGAAACTCACGCGCCAAGTATGATGCGTCAGTAACGCCAACTCTAAATGAAATTATTGTCCCGACGTTACCAAAAATAGCATTTTTAATCTCCTCATCCATCTGCCCGATAAATTGATTGGCAACGGTAAGTCCTAGTCGGTATTTTCTTGCCTCAGACAATATTGTTGCAAAGTCAGGGGTGGCAAAATTTTGAAACTCATCAACATACAAAAAGAAATCGCGCCGGTCCTCTTCAGGAATTTCTTGCCGGCTCATTGCAGCAACCAAGATTTTAGGAATTAAAACCAATCCCAAAAAGTTTGAGTTTTCCTCACCCAACCTTCCTTTGGAAAGGTTGATAAGCAGGATTTTCCCTTCGTCCATTACTTTTCTAAAATCAAAGGCCGACTTTGACTGACCGATGATATTACGCATAGTTTTATTAGTAACAAATCGACCGAATTTTGAAACGATATAATCTAGAACTTCTGATTTGTGAAAGTCTGAGGTTTGAGCAATCTGATCAGTCCAGTATCTTTTAACTATTGGGTCTTGAATTTTAGGGAGTAACTCTTGAACATATTTGGCGTCAGTTAACACACGAACAATTTCAATGAACGTACTTCCCGGCTCTGACATGACTGTCAACATGGCATTTCTAACCGCATGTTCAAACCGAGGACCAATAATGCCGGTTCGCTGGGGATCGTACAGTTTATACATCAAGTTAATAATGGCAGTTGTCATGAAATGCTTCTGTTCCTCTGTGTAGGCCTCTAGGAGATTGAGTCCCATCGGTCGCTCGGTATCAGATGGATCAAAATAAATCACGTCCTCAGCTCTCTCAGGTGGAATAAAACGCAGTGCATCTTCAACCAAATCTCCGTGAGGATCAATAACACATACTCCCTTACCTTCCCTTATGTCCTGTTTTATCATCTCCTTAAGAAGCTCTGATTTACCCATTCCGGTTTTTCCAATTATGTAGACGTGACGACGTCTATCTTCAAGTAAGACGTTCACTTTTCTCTTAACACCCCGGTGATAACCAAAGCCTATCTCTGTTCCCCCCTCTTGAGGAACTTCTGCAGCAATTGGAGCTGATTTTGACTGCAACCACTTAATGTGGGGAGTTTCAATTGTTTTGTTTGGAAAATGATAGATTGTGGAGAGCTCGTCAGACGAGAGCACTGAGATTGATCGCCAAAAGGGAAGTTCAAATAATGGGAAATATTTATAGATACAATTGAGCATAAATCCGTAATGAAGGGCAATTTTTGCCTTGGTAAAATTGTTTAGGTCAGATGTTAGTGGAGCAAGAGAGGACTGGATGTTCTTTAAGTGGGCTTCGGCCTCTTCTTTAGTTCCTGAAGAAATTACAATTCTAATCACCGTCTCATATCCGGATTTAGTAACTTTCTCATCAATCTTTTCGAGTGTTTTCTGATCAACCTTAAAAGTTGCTTTTTCGGGATTAGATTCGTCTTTTTTAGTTTTGGAAATATATCCCTTGCCAGCCTTCTTCCATGAAGAGTCAGCCCCTCGGATTAACATTTGAAACATCGCTCCTTCCCCTTCTCCCATCTTTGACATGGCTGAAGTTATTGATGATATTGAATCGGTTGCCAACTCTTTATATGTTTTGATTGGTTGGTAGTTGGCGTGTTTTGTATGGAGTGAAGCGTAGGCCACTTTGCCTTGGGCTGAGAATATGTTTGGCTCCTCAATTACCTGGATGTCAGCTGTTGGATAATAGGCATAAATCTGCTTTTCAACTAAATCTTGTAATTTCTTTGGGGTAGTTATAATAAATTTAATCTCGGCGTGTTTGGCAATAATCTCAAACCCCAAAGTATCATCAACATCAAGAAGTGCAAAACGCCCAGATTTTTTAAGCCAGGAAAATGATGAGAAAAGTTGTTCTGCCCCATCAATTTTGATTTCATTATCCTTTGGCAGTCTCAGTTCAAGAGAAACTGAGTCGACTGCCTTCTTTTCTCTTTTCTTATATCGAACAAAAAAGATAACAGCAGCAAATATCGATGCTGAAAATAAAAAGCTTGCTCCCACAAATAGGACCAAATATATAAGCATTAAAACTCCTGAAGCTAACTCTTGGAAGAATTCCATACTCCATTATTATAGAATACTTCTATCGTATTATCCTGATTAAACAAATATTTTATGAAACATAAAAGAAAATTATTACAAGATAGCGAAATCCACGGCCTGGTAAGCCGTGGATGGAGACGACATAATTGGCGCGAAGCGCAAACAAAGCGTAACAACAATATCACGGGTGAAACCCGTGGATTGTTATTTTTAATGTTACTTTTTTTCTTTGTTGCCACTAACATATTTGCTTCCCAACAATATCCGAAAGATATGTTTGATATTTTGCTTTATAAGAATAGAGCTAAAAGTTTGTCTTTACTTATCAATTTACAGAATGACCCAACCTTTGTCGATCAACAATCTTTCTTAACCTGGTTTACCAATTTTGATTATCAGTTTATATTCTCTGAAAAAAAACAGGCCGTATATTCTAAAGTTGCTCAAATTGAAGAAATTCTTAAACAAAATCCCAATCAACCCGAGATATTATATCTTTTATCACGTGAATATCGCCGTTTAGGTAATTTTAAAAAGTCAAGAGAGTTGCTTACTCGCGCCCGTCAAATCGACCCAATGAGGTATTAACAGTCTCGTCATGAGCTTTATTAACCAATGAGTCGGCGTGGACGTTGTCTGATCGTTTCACCCAGTTATAATAAACGGGAATATTAACTATCCTCTCAAGTATTTTTGCTTGGTTAAAGAGTTCCTTAATGTGGGGCGTTTTAACTTTAAATCTCCCAGATAACTGTTCAACTAAAAGCCTTGAGTCACTTTTGAAATTAATAATATCAACGTCCCACTCTCCCAGTTTGGGGGAGAGCATCTCAAATGCCCTTATGATTGCCGTGTATTCAGCCACATTATTTGTGGCAATTCCAATGGTTTCATGATGGGAAAAAATCTGTTTATCTCCCAAGTGGGCAACAAAGCCAATTGATGCCGGCCCCGGGTTACCACGAGATCCGCCATCGGTAAAAACAGAAAGAGTCATATTTCAAATATTACTAAAGTTCTCCAAGCTTTTCACGTGAGGTTCCTTGTTCTTTAATAAGCTCCAAATATTTCTCCGTTGACGAGAGTCTTTTGTGGCCAACGATTTTAGAAATATAAGAGATTGAGGCGCCATTCATGAGTTGATAGGCAATGAATGTATTTCGCAAGTCCTGAACTTTGGCGTTCTCTATTCCCACTTCGCGAAAACAGCGAGCGATGATGCTTCTAATATTTCGAACCAACAGAGGTTTGCCTGATTTAGTCACAAAAAGATGAGGATCGTTAGAGTCATAACGAGCTTTTATATAGTCTGAGATCGCCTTTGACACCGCCTGATTTAACGGGATATCTCGCCCTCCAACCCTTAATGAATCATTCACTACATCATCAAGTTTGATTCGGGCCAGCTCACCAATACGAAGTCCTGTTTGAAGTAAAATCTCAACTATTGCGTATGTTCTTGGGTCCTCTTTAGCAACGTCTCTTAAAGCTCTGTATTCAAGTTTTGAGAGAATTCGAGGCGGAGCTTGAGTATATTTAGGATGAGACACTTCAAGAGACGGATTTACCTGAAGCAGCGACTCTGTTTTTAAAAAACGAAAGAATGTCCGGATTGAATTAAGTTTGCGTGAGGCTGATTTCTTGGTGTATCCGTCATGTAAAAGTTTGGCAATAAATGCCTCAATGTCTTCTTTTTTGACTTCCCTAATATCGTTTTTTTCAACCGAGGCAAGATGTCCTACGAATTGCTCCATGTCCTTTTTGTATGCTATAATAGTGTGTCTTGATTTGCCCGCACCCTCAAGTGATGTTATAAATGTGTTTATCAGGGAGCGAGTATTTGTTGGTTCCATTGTTGACCTATAATATCACAGATAAAGTCATTTTTCAAGCACAATTTATCTATGATTCAAACTATCAAAAATATTGCCTTTTTCTTTGTTGCAGCAGCTTTGATTGCTTCTCTTACTAACAGTTTAAATGAGTATCGAAAAAAACAAAATTTTTATAACACCTATGAAAAACAGCTTCAAAACGAGCGTGTCACGAATAAAAAATTAAAAAGCAAGATAGCTCAAAGTCGTGATTATTTTATCATTGAGGAGATAATCCGGGAAAAACTTAACAAAACAAAACCCAACGAATACATTATTATCATGCCCCCGCCAAAACAAGTCGCTCAAAGTATATCCCAACATACCAAACCGACCTATAGACAATGGATGGATTTATTTTTTTATTAAGCTATCATGGATTCATATAGTCCCTCAAATCCCCCTAAAGATTCTCTGAGAATAGATAGGCTTTTGGATACTCTAATCCTTAAAACTCCCCTATATGAAGATCTTTTGTCAAACACTTTCTTAAGAGGTGTTTTAATAACTGTAGGTTTTTGAAATTGACTTAAAGGAATTCCAGCCGTTTGGGACCAGTATTCTTCTATCTCCCTAATTCTGTCTTCATGTAGTTTGTTAATTACTAGCCTCAATCGTATGTCTGTATATGAAAACCCCATAACATTTACAAACCAATTGATAATCGTTTTTATCATCCTAGGATCTGTATTTGCAAACCCGATTTGATTATCTTTTTTAAATCCCTCTGCCCAATATAATGAAAGACCAACGAGGTACTTCTATCTTAAAGATAATGTCGAAATAGATTGTTTACCTTTTAAAAATAGCTTGGCGATAGTTTGATCTTTTTTATCTTTTACTGTCTTAAGATATATTGCTCTTTTTCCATAATATGGGTCTTTCATGCGACGTTGTAAATTATCAATTTGTTCTTGTGTAAGCTCTATATCCCTGCACCATATACTAACAGAACCTGAAGAAACATGGAGTTTTAAGGCTATCTCTTTTATGCTGTTTCCATTCTTTCTAAGCTTTCGGGCCAGCATCATTAGTTTTGTTTTTGCCATATAAGATTTTTAAAGTGGTATCTAGCGATTCAAGTACTATGATATCATCTTCATGATTTATTGACAAGAGCTAAATCAAATGTATAATAAGGTATCTACTCTTCGCGGGGTAGTGTACGGTAGCACAGGAGGCTCGAGTGGGCCACTACATGAGTAATTATGTATGTGAATTCGGCTATAACGGTGAAATCCTTAATGTATTTGGGCAACGCCGTGGGAAGTCGTCCGTCTTTCGATGAGATTGACCCCGTAGAGACTACACGCCGACCCCCGATATTGTATTGGGGTGAAGACATAGTCCGACACTTCGAGTAATCGAAGATAACAGTGCATAATCTCCTAGACTGAGTCCAATTCTCAGCCCCGCAACAAGCTTTCTGTTAGAAAATCGTTGGTGTATAATACTCATATGAAAAAAGGGTTTCTTGTTTCTATTGTTGTGCCTGTATATAACGAAGAAGGAAATATTAATCTCCTTCTGTCTAAGCTCATACCTGTTATTAATAAATATAGCTACGAAATAATTTTTGTTAATGACGGATCGAACGACAAAACTATCGATGAAGTTAAAAAACAATCCGAAACAAACAATAATATTAAGCTTGTCTCATTTATTCGCAACTTTGGCCATCAATACGCGCTTTCTGCTGGTTATTTTAGGTCCAAAGGAGATTGTGTTATCACTATTGACGCCGACCTTCAAGATCCGCCCGAGCTAATTGATGAAATGATTAAAAAATGGCAGCGAGGATACAAAATAGTTTACGCCAAACGAAGCGAGCGTCATGAGTCATTCTTTAAAAAACAAACCGCGTCAGTTTTTTATAAATTAATCAACGCCTTATCGGACACACCTGTGCCTGAAAATGTTGGGGATTTTAGACTTCTTGATCGAGTGGTTGTTGATTTTTTGAATAATTTACCTGAGCAAAATTTATTTTACAGAGGGCTGGTTGCCTGGAGCGGATACCCCTCAACCAATATCGAATTTGTCCGCCAGCAACGTCAAATTGGCAATACTCATTATCCCCTCATAAAAATGCTAAATTTTGCTTTAAATGGAATCACTTCCCTATCAACAAAGCCTTTAAAATTTGCTACTTACTTAGGTTTCATATCGTCTTTTTTAGGAGGGGCGGGGGTGGTGTATGGTTTATATCGAAGACTGTTTCTTCCATCGGAGTATTGGGTTACGGGCTGGACAGCAATTTTTGTCTCCGTTATGTTTTTCGGAGGAGTTCAGCTTGTCACGATTGGGATAATTGGCGAATACATCGGCAAAATATATAAAGAAATTCAGGGAAGACCATCTTATCTTGTTGATGAGAACAAGAGTATATGAAAATAGTCGGAATGGGACTTATTATTATTGGGATTGCGCTGTGCATCGTTGTTGTTTACTCCTACATTAAGGAGCAGTCAAGGTTTATATCGCCTATCCCAGACACTGAAGGGGTGAGGGTCATTCTTATTTCTCCAAGCGAGTAGCTATAATTCAGGAATTTCAAATCTGAAAATCCTTCCCTGTCCTCCTAAGAACAAAACATCGACGATGCTCAGAAGAAGATAGGCGCCGACAAAGAATAATAGGCCAATAAAAGCATAAGTAAGCGTGCCTCGGGCTACTTTTAACTTGTCAGCATTCCCTCCTGACCAAATGAATCTGATTCCGCCGACAATTAACATGGCAAAAAGCACCAGTATGGCAACCGTTGAAGAGATAAAGATAATATTGCCAATAACAACCTCAAGACATTTTAATGTGGGAACTCCGTCAACAACACAGTCGCCCCAATCGTTTACTGCAGCTAGAACAACACCTGAGACCATTATAGGTTGAAGCTTATGTCTTTTTTAACAAGACGGGCAATTTCATATCACATGAAACGCCAAAACAAAGCGCCTCTTTAAATACGACTTGTTCCAGAGTCCAAATAAGAGAGAGCGTGGCAACAATAACAATTACACCAATTAGCGCGTTCATAATTTTGCTGCGAGCTTTCTCGACTTTTTCTTTCTCCCCTCCTGAAATAATCCAATCAAGAGACCCCCAAAGCAAATAAAGCAGTGCCGAAAGCCCCGCGAGTACAAAAAAGAAACGGATTAAAAATGTCAATAATATTGACAGGTTGGGAATTTCAAACCCCAATCCTTGAGGGCCCGGGTCAACCCTAACCGTGTCGCTTGCTGCTTTGACAAAAAAACCACCAATTAAAAACAAGTTAAATTTATCGGTCAAAGAGAAGATTCTTTTTTTAAGAAACTGCATATCATGAGTATGAACAACACGTATCCGTTTGTCAAGAGTTAAGATAATTTAATTATTGATAACTTATAGTATTTATGATAGAATCTTTTTAGTATGGATAGTACTAATAGGGTGTTAGCTTTGTTCGTGGGACTCTTTGTCGTTATCTTAATTGTTGGGGTTGGATTATCTCGTCTTGCCAAAAATAAAAAACCATTCACCGGCAGTCTGGGAAAGATTTTTACATCATCAAAGATAACTCCCACCCCAACCCGCAAGCCTGATAGAATAACAATTGTCACCAGCCCAACCGATTCTGTCTCTTATGACAAACGACCAAAAAAGGACACCTCCGGTAATGAGACTTATAGCACAACGTCAACCCCGTCGTCTATTCCTGATACAGGAGCAGAGACTCTCCCTTTAATTGGCTTTGTTCTGGGAACTGGCATTTACCTAATAAAGCGATCCAGAGCTTAAAAAGAATTTTTACTTCCCTCGTTCTCTCTTGATATAATTAACAAATGAAACGTGTTTTATGTGGAATCATAATAATTTGTTTATTGACAACAGTTGTTGGTGGTGTTTTTGCTGATGAGCTTGATGATATTAACACAGAACTTTCGAAATTAAAAAGTTCTCTTGATGTGTCGCGAAACGCGACAAAACCTCTTGAAATTGACTTGAACAAAATCAACCAACAGCTTGTCTCAATTAAAAATCGCCTAACAACAATTGAAACAAGTATCTCTGTTAAAGAAAAACAAATAAAAACAGCCGAACGTGCGTTTGTTGCCCAAAAACATATTCTAGACAAGCGAATTAAATCTCATTATAAAAACATCAAAAAAGTGCAAAATTCTTTTCTTAATCTTCTTGTGACAGACAATGCTGCCACATCAATCCAGGGTTATTTTTATCAAAAAAAGGCAGCCGACAATGATAAACAAATTATCTTAAGAATTGTCGCCCACATTGAGTTGGTTGAGGAACAAAAAGATCAGTTGGATAATGAAAAAACAAAACTTTCAGCAACCAAAAAGACAGTTGATGAACAATGGAAATTCTTAAACAACGAAGTTGTAAAGGCTAAACAATATCAAACTGAGTTATCAAGCAAAATTGCCCAACTTTCAGCTCAGCAACAACAGCTTATCGCCCGAAAACTTGCCAGTCTTAACCTTCCGACTTCTCTTGGCGCCGGTCCCTTGTTTTGCACCGACGATCGCAAGCTTGATCCGGGTTTTGGGCAAGCTTTTGCATTCTTTACTTATGGCATTCCCCATCGCGTGGGAATGAATCAGTACGGAGCACTTGGGCGTTCTAAAGCTGGCCAAAATTACAAGGACATATTGAATGCATACTTTGACGGCGTAACATTCGAAAAAAAAGATCCCCATATGAAAATAAAAGTGCAAGGATTTGGCGAGATAGATCTTGACCAATATTTACTTGGGATTTATGAAATGCCCGGGTCTTGGCCGATCGAAGCTCTTAAAGCTCAGGTGGTTGCAGCAAGGTCGTACGCCTTATCATACACCAATAACGGACAAAAGGAAATTTGCACTACGCAATCATGTCAGGTATATAAGGGAGGTAACAAAGGGGGTGACTGGGAAAGGGCGGTTCATGATACTGAAGGTGAGGTTTTAACAAGAGACGGACAGGTAATTACAGCATGGTATGCCTCAACGGCAGGAGGATATACATATACCTCATCAGATGTGGGCTGGGGAACACGACCTTGGACAAAACGCATGTCCGACTCTCCGGCAAACTACTCAAATTTTACAGATCTAAATAATAGTGCCTATGATAAAGAATCTCCTTGTTTTTATGCAGCTCAAGGATCAAGGGCTGAGTTTAATAAATCCGCCTGGTTAAAACCGCAAGAAGTTGCTGATATTGTAAATACCATACTTCTTGCTAAGGCTGACTCCTCAACGCAGCCTCATCTTTCCCAACTTGACAAACCCAACCCCGACGGAACTGACACGTGGGATATAGAGCGAGTTAAACAGGAACTTAAAAATCGCGGGATTAGTCCTTACTCTTCGATCTCATCAGTGTTAGTTGGCGCCGATTTTGGAATAGGCAAAACCACCTCGGTTAACTTCTCTGGAGATGGCGGATCTACATCGTTTGATGGCGGTGAATTCAAAAACTACTTTAACCTGCGCGCTCCTGCCAATCTCCAAATCGTTGGGCCACTTTTTAATGCAGAGAGAAAGTAACGACTAGCAGACTTGACATGTGATTGCTAACAGAGTATCGTTTTGATGGCGAACCGATTGTCGACTACAAAAGCAAAAATGTAGTTTTTGATATTACTAAACGAAATTAAATTATTGACAAGAATAGTTTTCAAGATTTATACTTACCTGTTTGTTGACAGATTAGGTAAAATTTATGGCAATAGCACTCACATCAACATCAACGTTTGATACCGATGTTCTTAAAAAGGAGGGAGTAGTTTTTGTTGATTTTTACGCTAACTGGTGCGGGCCCTGTAAAATGACCGAGCCGATTGTCGAAGAGCTTTCCCAAAGTCCAAACTACAAAGATGTTAACTTTGTTAAAGTCGACGTTGACGCCCATAACGAACTTGCAGCCCGTTATAATGTTTTATCTATCCCAACATTTATGATATTTAAAAAAGGCCGGGTCGTATCTCAATTTATTGGCGCTCGTGATAAAGCATTTTTTGAGCGGGAAATCAAGCTGGCCTTATAGGGTCGTTTATCCTCATAATCCTTCCATGGATCATTTTAAGATGCATATGAGCTCTTCTAAGTAGATAGAGACAAAACTCTGAAAGCCACCTCAGAGAAGATGAATAGGGGGCCTTAAGACCGGTGATCACTGCATTGTCAGAGAGAGGCAGCGTTACTGACTGGGTAGTTGTAAATTGAGAAACGCCGGTGCTTTCAACTCCCATCGACTGAAGGTCGGGGCTTATTTCGATAACATCGGGTCTATGTTCGACAAATTCTTGTACCTCTTGTTCTGGTTTATGTTCAACAATCTCGTGCATTGGAGCATTCTCAAATGTCTTTGGAGATACAATAGCCTCTTGTCTTTCAACTCCTAACGAAGGCGTTGCTCCCGTACTAAGTAGGTGGTCAATTGGAGTGTAGTTTTGCATGTCCACTACTATCGTATCAGTTTTTTATCTAAGTTGCCTTTAAAAAAACTATGCAGCTTTTGAGCCCTTAACTATTGGTTCAACGCAGTTGGTTGAGGCTCCACAATTGCTACATTCTAAATAACTTCTGGCAAGTACGTTTGAGGCTAAGAATCGTACTTCATTATTACATATAGGACACGTTGTGACTCGAAGATCACCCGTTACAGCTAATGATAGTGATTCTCTCATTTTTCTAAAAAGCGGACTACTTGGTGTTAATAACTCACCAAATGAGGTGCTCAAAGCAAGCTCTCTTATCAAGCTACCCATGGCATGCTTTGACCCTCCACAGGCAGTTGCAATCTCAATATCACTCCAGCCATATCGTCTTCCATACCAAACGGTTGTTGTTAAATAAATTTCTCGCACTTGTTGCTTTGTGAACTTCACGGTGCCTTTTTCTTCTATAAATCTGTCTATTATTTTCTCTGCAAGAATCTTACCCTCGCCTTCAAGCGTTCCCTCAAACGCCACATTAATTTGGTTGGCAATGTTTAATAGCGTTACAACAGAACCATGCTTGTTTTTATGAACCATCATATTCCTCCACGACGCCGTTCTTAATCTATTGGTTAAGTCACAAATGTCTAAATTTGTAGCTACTGGAGATAGTGTGTAGTAGGTAATAAAATCTTCTGTTGTCTGTTTAAGCCCTTTTGGTAGGGGCAATCCAAAACTATTGAGTATCCCCAGGGCGATCACTTCATTGGAGATAGTTACAGCTGATGCCTCAGCAACCCCGTCGTTATTATGTCTGAAAACATACAATTGGCCACTGTGATAATATCCCCTTTTATAGTCTCCCCGTTGAGTCTCTTCAAAAGAAGATGGGCCAATTGGACTATATTGAAGAACAATCGTTCTTAATGGTGAATTACGTAGGGCTTCAAAAACCGCAGCCATTCCTGGTTGGGTTATGCCTCCCCTTTGAGAAGGGTCTGTTTCGATGATGTCACCTATTTGTCCATTGCTTAATACAAATCTTTGTGTTCCATCAGGATAAAGTTTCAAACTATACTTTTTGGATACGGCAGTATCGGTTAATCCATGATCTACAAAAGTTTCTAAGTTTGCTCGAAGCAAGCTTACGCTTGCTGGCCCGCCTTCTTTCAAACGCCTCGCTTCATTTTGAGAGTTAAAACCATATAAACTAAGTTCACTTGCCATAATACTTTCCCTGCTTCGGGGAATTAATCTGTTTTGGTATTCGGGCTTTAACCGCTGCGGCACAGCTGCTGAATTACACAGCATTCCCATTCACACGCACGTATGCGCTGGCCTTCCCATCCCAAAGTAACATCGGGACAGTGACCATCTCCCAATCATGTTGGGGGATGAAACAGAAACTAAAAACTAAGTCAACATATCGCCCTGTTCTCTGTTATACCACCGAGATAAAACAAACAGATAATCAGATAGTCTATTAATATAAGCAATCACATTTAAAACGCTGTTTTTTTCAAGAACGTTTAATTTAAAAAACTCCACAAGTTGCCTTTCACACCGTCGTGTCGTTGTACGAGCAATGTGACAAAACACACAAAGGGGCGTTCCTTGAGGCAAAATAAAACGGTTTAGCTTTGGTAATACTTTTTCTTTTCTGTCGATTTCCTCCTCAAGATAAACTGTTGCCTTACTTAAATCTCTTATTAACTTATTCCCTGCCCCAGATAAGAAGCCCATCACGTTGTAAAGATTTTTTTGAATTGATGTCAAAAGTAACCTATCTTTGCTATCGATATTTTGTAAAAGAACTAAACCAAGGAAACTTGTTACCTCGTCAACTGCTCCATAAGCTTTAACTTGAGCGTTATTTTTAAGCAAACGCTTCCCTCCAAAAAGAGATGTTGTCCCATCATCTCCGGTTCTTGTGTAAACAGGCATTTTTTGTTAGCACGCAGAATACCCGCAACTATAACATTTTTTACAACCTTCTTCAAAAACTAACGATGCTCCTCCGCATTCGGGACAGATATCAAAGTGTTGCTTTTCTTCGCTAAATAAATGTGGTTGATTGACGTTTGACACAGGGATGCTGCCAATCGGCTCTTTAAGTTGGGTGGGAGTATGGGTCCCATTTCCATTAGCAGCAACACTTTCGCTTGTCGCATCGATTAGTTTGCTATCAAGATTGTAATGAATCGCTAAAACCTTGGCAATTGCATCGGGCAAGCTTCGAACTCTTTCTTTGCCAAATCCGTAAGCTTGAGCTCCTCCAATGTGGGAAAGTTGATGGACAATTTCTTTAATACGAGCGTGTGGTGGTAAGTGAGATGAAAACCTCAATGCAACAGAGATCATTCGTCCCAATCCTTCAGCCATTGCCCCAACATCAGAACCGGCCTTGCCGACATTAATAAACACTTCTAAAGGTTCTTGGTTCCCATTGGTATTAACTGTTACGAAAGCAGTTCCAACGGGTGTTTTTATTTTATAAGTTGAACCGCTAACTACCATAGGTCGTGGTTTTACTAAATAAACCGAGGCATTTGTTTTCTCCTCTTTTTTCTTAGAATCGGAGTCTTCCCGCTCCAGTACCCCAGGACGTGATCCTTCTCTCATATAAGCAACCCCTTTACACCCAAGATCGTAGGCTAGGTTATATAACTTCTTTACATCATCAACGGTATGATTTTTGGGAGCATTGACGGTTTTTGAGATTGAAGCATCAACATAATACTGGATTGTCGCCTGAATTTTGACATGATCCTCAGGGATCAAGTCGTTAGCTGATACGAACCATTCGGGACGGGTTACTTCGCCGGTCTCAATCTCAGCTTTATGATTAGCAAACCACTCATCATACAAATGATGGCGAATAATATGTTTGCCAAGTCTGTCGCGACGGACAAATTCAAATTCATACACCGGCTCAATTCCCGAGGAGGCTGTTGCCATAAGTGAAGTTGACCCCGTTGGCGCTTGCATAAAAAGCAAAGAATTTCTTACTCCATGTTTGGCAATATCAACTTGAATGTTTTGAGGAAGTCTTTTTATAAATTTTCCTTGTGGATAAAGTTTCTTATCAAATTTTGGAAATGCCCCCTTTTCCTTTGCAATCTCAACCGATGCGATAAATCCTTCATCACGAATTATTCGGTAGATTTTCTCAACAATTTTTAAGGCTTCTTCAGAACCGTACCTCATGTGCATTTTAATCAAGGTGTCACCAAGCCCCATGGTCCCAAGCCCAATACGTCGCTCTCCATTAAGTTGGGTGTCTTTGATGCCCTGGAAAATATAGGGATCCATGTCAATGACGTTATCTTGAAATCTTACTGCGGTGTGAACTGTTTGACGAAGCATGTCATAGTCAAACTCTCCTACTTCGTCAATTGAATTTGAATTGATAAAAGCCGAGAGATTGATTGACCCAAGATTACAAACTCCCCACTCAGGTAGAGGCTCCTCGCCACATGGGTTGACACAGTTAACTCTATTCCAATACCAATTGCTGTAAAGTTTATTCACCCGCTCCATAAATACAACTCCGGGCTCAGCAGATCTCCACGCTGCATCAGATACCAGATCCCAAATTTTTCTGGCCTTAACCGTCTTATGGACGATAACGCTCTTACCTAGCTTTTTCCATATTTCCAAGTCCCCATTCCAAATCTCATCATATTCGGGGTCGTCCTTATCAGGAAAGACCAAATCCCAATCCTCATCGCGCTTTACGGCTGTCATAAACTTATCAGAAACACATACTGATAGGTTGGCACCATTAATCCTAGTTAAATCTTGCTTTACAGTAATAAATTCCTCGATATCGGGATGCCAATCCCACATCATCAACATTAACGCTCCCCGTCTCGACCCTCCTTGTTGGATGATGTCTTTTGTTGCAAGAGAAAACATCTCTGCCCAATTACATGGTCCCGAAGAAAATCCGTTAACTTTCTTAACTCTTGCTCCTCGCGGACGAAGCGATGAAAGATTAATTCCAACTCCCCCGCCGTGGGCCATTATTTCAATCATTTGTGTCAGGGTTTCCATAATGCCCCCTCTTGAGTCTTTGGGTGAGGGAATGACAAAGCAGTTATAATAGGTAACCTGATATCCTGTCCCGGCTCCAGCCAGTATCCTGCCCCCCGGTACATATTTAAAGTCGATCAAAGCATCATAAAATCTTGTCTCCCATGTTTTTTTGTTTTTATAACCTTTTTCAACCTGAGAAACGGCATGGGAAACCCTCTTCCACATCTCTTCAGGAGATTTTTCTATTGGACTACCAGATTTATCCTTTAAAGAATAACGGTCCAAAAAAACTTTTTCTGATACTCCGGTTAACTTCATTATGTTTTTCTTATGTCTCCTTTTTTTAAGGCAACTATTAAATGCTACTTTTACGCAATTGCTCTAATCTCCTGTTTAAACTCCTCAACGTCGACAAACCTTCGAAATACACTCGCAAACCGAATATAGGCAACTTTATCTATTTTCTTTAGTTTGTCAGCAACGATTGCCCCAATTTTTTGACTTTCTACATCGGTACCATCTTCTTGTTTCAGCTTGGTCTCTACTTTAGTTACTATTTCTTCGGCTATTTCGAGACTTATCCTAGTTTTTTCGGTCGATTTTAATATCCCTTTTAAGAGTTTATTTCTGTCAAATCGCTCATGTCTGCCATCTCTTTTTATTACCATCAACGGCAGCTGTTCTACTCTCTCGTAGGTTGTGAATCGACGCAAACATCCGCCACATTCTCGTCTTCTCCTAACTACACTGCTTTCATCTGACGGGCGCGTTTCAACAACGTCTGTGTCGAATTTGTTGCAAAAAATACATCTCATATCCGTTTTTCACACTATATCTTGTGGTAAGACACAATTTAGTACACCAAAAGTGCTAATGCAAGCAGTCAAAATATATACAAAATAGATCAAGAAAGTTATCCAAACGTGAAAGATAAATAAATTATGTTGATACTCAAAAAAAATTGAACAAACATATTTGTTTGCGTTTCTAAAACAGATTAAATTTAAGAAAACACCCTCGTAATTGACAACCGTAGACAATTAGATGACAATAACACTATGGAGGAAAAAAACAACGGGGCCCATTTAATAACTAATCCACAGGTATTATTTTCTTGGAGGGCACCAGTACGGGCATATAAACAAAAAACTGAGGGGATCTTAAGATTTTATTTTGCCCTAGCTCTCTTATTGTCCGTTGTTGTTGCTCTATTTGGAGATTGGATATTGATTCTCCCCATTGCTGCATCGGTTTTTTTGTTTTACGCACTTACTATTACTCCTCCGGGCAATGTTGATTATAAAATCACCCGTTTTGGCATTGAGGTTGGCGGAATAGCATATCGATACGAAAGTTTGGCTGGATTTTATATTACCCAGCGCTTTGACTATTTTGTAATCACGGCTGTTTCAAACAGTCCCTTTTTCAACCACATATATCTAATTACCAACAGTCAAGAAACTTTACAGACAATAGTTGACGTTTTGTCTGATCATATTGTCTTTGTTGAAAAGCCCCAGAAAACATTTACTGACAAACTTGCTTCGGTTCTCTCAAGTCTCTTACCTGAGGAAAAGATTATTGTAGAGCCTCAAGAGAAGCATGAAACTGAGAAGGAGAAACCTCGTTAATTCCTATCATCCTCCCCCAACGCATCACTCCTTCATCAGCAGAGACTAATGCGCCGTCAACTTCGCGGGCAAGTAAAATAAGATCGATGTCAGCAGCGCTATCGATGAAGTTAAAACGAGTCGCCTGCCTAAAACGCTCTCTAAACTTAGTTATCACTGCTCCTATTTCTTTTTGATAATCCACCGCAGACATTGTGTCCTTGCCCATCATGAGTTTTGCTCCGACATCAATCTCTTCCTCGGCTACCTTCATACCTCGATAGGCACGATTTCTCGTCTCTTCGACAAATTCTCTTAAAACATTTGCTCCAATTGTCCCTTTGGCGCTGTCTGGAGACTTCACGATGATGTTGGTAAAAAATGCATTTAAATAATCCGGCTCGTCGGTGAAAAAACTTTTCATCTCATCAACTATGTTTGGCGTCATATAGAAGAATGCTTTTTTTTGCTGGACAAGAATCGTTGCATATTGATTGAATTTCTCAATTACTTCTTTTGATGATCCCCCCCATTGAAGCCCGGACTGTAGATTGAAAAAAAGATTAGTATCAAGGGCAAATGAGTTAATCATATTTAAAACACATATAAAAACATAACCACAATAACAATCCAGAGCATTATCGTGAAAATCAACGGCCTGTCTCGGGTAATTATACGCTCTGGGGCTTCCCCTTCAGCTCTTTCGTAAAGAAGATATGCATATCGCGAAATACCATAAACTACCATTGGTATCGTTACCATAAACCACTTTCTTGCCTCAAACGAGCTTACCAAAGGGCTAAATAAGCTTGAGAGGGCGCTTTGGGCAAACATTGGCTTTTCCAAGAAAGAATAGAGAGAATAAGTTGTTATGGTCAGCGTTGCAAACGTAGTGGTTAAAAAATTTAAGAAATATTCCTTATATGAATAAAGGGATTTCCTTGTCGATGATCCATGAGCCACCAGCTCTGCGTGGCGTTTGACGGTGGCAATAAAAAGAGAGATAAAAAATATCGTCAGCAAAAGCCAAATCTGAATGTGATATCCGGAAATCACTTGTCCGGCAAACGCACGCAGCATAAATGAGAATGAAATTGCAAAAATATCCAGAATTGGTCGGAATTTAAAGTAAAGTGAGTAAAAAAAATGCAGGAGTAAAAAGACAAAAGCTACGCCAAAAAAGGGGATTGAAAAAAACAACGATGTAAGAAGGGCAATAAAGGACAACAAAAAAACCACAAAACTTGCGTCCTGCACACTTAGCTTCCCCGCTGCAATTGGCCGTTTACTTTTGCTTGGATGTTTTTTGTCATAGGGATAGTCGATAATATCATTTAAAAGATATGAGGTTGACGAGAGTACTGAGAAAATAACAAAACCAATAAATGTTTTGCCAAACAAAACCGGGTCAAACAATTTTCCTGAAAAAACAAGTGATGTGTAGATTATAAGATTCTTTATCCATTGGTTGGGCCGGGCGGTTTGTAAAATCAATTGCAATTTTCGACGATTTATCATAAGAGGTATAGTTAACAATTATACTGTTTGCGATGCTATATTAAAAGGGAAGAGTTAGGCTGATGTCGTGCTGTTCTTCTAGCGGGCGTCTATAGGTTTTCCAAGAGACTGGGACTGCTGTTTTAGCTACTCCTTCAAGGAAATAAACCGTTGCGTGCTCGCATCCATATTCAAAGAGATCTTTTGTAAATAAAACATCGTGCAAACAATATGATTTCAGCTCTTCAATTTTCCCTTCTTTATAAAATTCAACCGCCTGCAGCCCGTGACCGGTTTTCTGCTTCCCGAGCGTTGCTTTAAGAAGCATGTCTAAGCTCAGACGTCTCCCTAGTTTATTTCTAATGTCATCAAGCAAATCAAGTGTTTTAAATTGCTTCACATCCCCGGGGTAATAGGCTGACAAAACAGGCAAATCAAACCCGACAATATTAAATCCAACAATGTATGAAGCTTTCTCCATTAAAGAATAAAGTTCTCCTAACTCTTCTTCCAAAAAGGTGTGGCTTGTATCGGTTGCATAATCATATGCGCCAACAACGGTTATTCTCAGTTGCTTTGGGTCGGAATATTGCCTAAATGTATATTTCGTCTCCAAATCAATAACAAGAGGCAATCTCATAAATTGTGCATCGTGGTTAATTTATCAATTTTGGGGTATTGGCTCCGTCTTTAAAAACCTCAAGTTTTAGCGGAGTTTTGGGTATTGAGTGATGCAAACTCTTCTTAATAAGTTGATGATTAAAATCCAATTGAGTTTTATATTCAAACTCTTCCAAAAAATCAAACAAAACTTCTTGTTCTTCGCCGGACAAATTATATAAGTATTTTTGAACAATCTCATCAGCTCGTCCCATTTTCCACAAAGGTTTTAAAAAAAACGCCTGAATTCTTTCAAAAAGAGCAATGTCTCCTGAGACCGGCTTGATCTTAAAACCCATGCGTTGAATGTCTACCCACATTTGAGACTTGGTAACTTGTTTCAGTTCAATCGTGGTCATTATCTCGTCAATAACGTCCATTGCTTTTAGCTTTTGCATATTCGTTGTGCTGCTTTATTATAAGCCAAGTTTTGGTAAAATTGTAAACATTAATATGTTACTTCAATTATTGCAAGACAATCTTAATAAATCACTCATTGCCCACGCCGTCAAAGAGGTTGAAGCATTAAGATACTTACTTTCTCAGATTAAAAATGTTTCTATTGATTTAAAAAGAGACTTAAACGACGAAGAGGTTGTGTCCTGCATTAGACGCCAAGTTAAGCAGCTTCAGGAATCGGTCATCCTTTTTAAACAACAAAACAGGGACGACCTTGTTGGGGGGTATAGTAGTCAAATTGATATTTATTTACGTTATCTGCCAAAGGAGTTGGGAGATGAAGAGTTAACTCAAGAAATTAAAAAACTACTTGGGGCCAAAAAGCAAAATGCTAATTTTAACCCAAAACAGTTTATTGGGACGGCCGTATCAAGCTTGAAGGATAGAGCGTCACCCCAAAGAATAGTAAGTGTGGTAAACAATCTCATTCAATAACTGCAATGCGTTATTTCATGAAAACATTTGGGTGCCAGCAAAATGCTGCTGACTCAGAAAGAATTAAAACAGCTCTCCGCGCACGTGGGATGAGGTCATCCTCATCGTATAAAAACGCCGATTATGTTGTTATTAATACTTGCATGGTAAGAGAATCCGCCGAGAACCGGCTTTATGGTTTGGTTAAAAACCTTGAAGAACAAAAAAAGAACAAACAAAACCTAAAAATTGTCGTTACTGGTTGCATGGTGGGAGCTGCTTTTAGAGATAAGACAGGAAAATACTTACAAAGACTTAAAAGAGTCATGCCCGCCGTTGATGAATTTATGCCAATTGAAGAAGTTGGTTTTGATTTTACCCCGCTAAGATCAAATATACGCACTGCTTGGGTGCCAATATCAAACGGATGTAATAATTTTTGCACTTTTTGTATTGTCCCCTTCACCAGAGGAAGAGAAATTTCACGACCCTTTAAGGACATTATTAAAGAAACTCAAGAATTAAAACAGAGTGGGTATAAAGAAATCGTTCTGCTTGGTCAGAATGTCAATTCTTACGGAGCCGATTTAATATTAGGGCCAGACTCAATTCAAGTAATGCGTGATTTAAAGCCCAAGTTCACTTATTTTAAAACTCCAATTAAAAAAACATACAAAATTGCAGGTAGAACAATTAAACCGGTTTTTATTAAACACCTAGGCAGACTTAGAATCCCAACCCTTTTCCCCCACTTGCTTGCCGAAATTGCAAAAATGGGGTTTGAAAAGATTGATTTCTTGTCATCTAACCCTTGGGATTTTTCTGACAAGCTTGTAGACGTAATTGCAAAATACCCCAATATCACACGAACTCTTCATTTGGCGCTCCAGTCTGGCGACAACAGCATCCTAAAGAAGATGAATCGATGGTACACGTCGGGTGAATATAAAAAACTTATCCAAAAAATTCGAGGTCGTGTCCCAGGGGCACAATTTACAACTGACATTATTGTTGGATTTTGTGGCGAAACAGACAAGCAGTTTCAAAACACGGTTAAAATTTGTCAGGATATTGGTTTTGTCAAAGCATATATTGCCATGTATTCTCCCCGGCCATTTACGGCATCTTCCAGTGTTATGAATGACGATGTTCCTCACCCTATTAAAAAACAACGGTTTGAGCAATTAGATAAGATAATTAATAAGCCAAACCTTAAAAGAAGCGCCGGAATACATAAGCACTATTGACAAGTACAAGTAGTAGTAGTACCATTTTGCTATGGCTGATGCAGGAGATGTTGAACAACAAAAAGGAATGGATCCTCGCTATTTTGACCTTACTTCGGATCAAGCACAAACCGTTGCTGAGGCAGAAAAGAGAGGAGAAGAGGGTCTTGTTGAAGATCGAAAACGACCCAATCTCACAAGAGCTCAAAAATCAGCCCTGGCTGATCGAGAAAGAGCGCTTACAAAGTGGGGCTTTGACGCTCTTTACGCGGAACTTGATACAGATCCGGAAAAGGTTCGCATCGCCCAACAAGCTGAATCTAAAATGAGAATTGATGCAGGAACCTTTTTGCGATGGCTTCGTGGCCTTCAGGGTGATAGAGAGGCGCCGAGGGCCAATCTTATTTATGCTGGGTTCAAACGCGCCGCGGCTGACGGTGTCAGAAAAATTCTTTTACGCTCTGATAACGACTTGGTGACGGCTCAAAAGCAAATAGAGCATCTTAATAGACTACTGAATCAAGGAATAGATGATGCATTGCGCGACCTATCTTTTGTGGAGCTTTCGCGTTTAAGAAGAGAAGAGCTTAGTCATGATTGGACAGATGATGATCTTGCGGTTTGGTATGAGGGGTTTGCGTTAACTAGAATTCCGCTTGCAACGTCGGACATCAGCGTAGGTGAAGGATTGTCAGCCCTTGAGGAGGCGGGTAAAATCAGAGGCAATCAAGATGGGGGCTTAGCCGAATGGCTCGACTATATTAAAGACGCGCGTCGCTTACAAGCGCACTCCCTCGCTGATGAAACACAAAGGAACATTGACGCAGCAATGAAAGATCGTGGATATGTTTATGACACGCAAGAAAAAACGTATACAAAATAGACCCTGACAACTAACAGGGCGGGCGCTGGTCAACAACGGTGTTTGTCTTGTTAAACTAGGCTCGCTGCAATTCTCCCCAACTTCACGGCATAGTTTGTCCCCCTGTCGTAGGGATATGTCATGTCGAGATTAGCAACATAAAAATTTTTCTTGGGTGTTACAAAGTCCGGTTTATACTTTAAAAAATCTTTTTCAAATAAGGGCTGTGCGTAAGGTCCGTAAAAAGAGAAGCTCTTGAGAATTTTGTTTTCCTTATTTTTGGGGTTAATTTTCTCCAAATAAGGCCAAAGCGCCTTAATAAGCTCCTCTTTTTTCATTGAAACAAGCGGGTCTGACGCTTCAAGATAATAGCCAATATAACTCAGATGGTTGCCCCCATAATGTTTTTTATCAACAAAATTTGTGTGTTGCCCAATAAGCATCATTGGAATTGACGGCGTACAAATATTTAACCAATAAATATCATCAAGAATGGGTTGTTTCGTCTCAAGTAATAAGGCCAGTGCGTTTAAGTATCTTAGTTTGGAAAAACGCCCGAGATAATCGCCGTCAAAAAGGCTCTTTGTAACCTTTGGCAGTATCGGCGAAGGAAGTGTTGAGACAATCGCGTCAAATTTTTCTTTGGTTCTTTGCCCACTCTGGTCAATAAATGCCTCGTACTCTCCTCTGTTTTGCTTTATTGACAGTATTTGTGTTTTTTTATTAATATGAACTTTTTTATCATTAAGCGCTTTTTCGATGTGGTTTATAAATGTCTGGAACCCCCCCCTAATATAGCCCAACCGTTTTGTTCTCTTATGAATTCTCGCCCATAAAAACGACATTAAAATATTTTCCGCATATTTACCGAACTTTTTCCGAAAAAGCTGCTCCCATAATATATTCCACGATCTCTCCCCTGTTGTTTTTGTCATAAATTCATGGGCGCCCATTCTTTCATAAATTGGAATATTTGGGCCAAGTTTAAGTGCTGCTAATATGGTTGCCGTGCGCAGTTTAGATAAAACATCAAGGTGTCTAAATCGAAGTAAATCTGCCGGGGTGTCAAACGGGGTTGTTTCGTACTTTCCGCTTACTTCAAAAAGAGATGCTGTTGTGGGGGTTGAAAAGTAAATTCCATTAAAGCCGGTGTCTCTTGCAAAATTAATAATATCCGTGTCGTTGGCAAACAAATGGTGATAGGCACGTTCAACTGGCCATTCCCAATGGGGTTGAAAAAATCCTGAGGCCAGCCCACCCAAAACAGACGATCTTTCATAAACCACAACATCGTGCTTGTTTGAAGCATCAAAAGCACAGGCCAAACCAGAAAATCCCCCTCCTAAAATCGCTATTTTCATATTTACCGCATATTTACCGAATTATTACCGTACTAACTGCTACGATCGTTTAAAGCAGCCGGCACATTCTCTCCCCTATCCTCATTGGGTGTTTGTATATAATTAAACAATGAGACACTTGTTAAAAGTCATCCCCTCAATTTTACCAAGAATTATTCTTTTGTCTACGTTGGTGTTCTGTTTTATAGTCCCCGTATCGGCAGGGGAGTGCATAAACGCCAATGAGTGCAAAAAGAAAATAGAAGAATATGAAAAAAAACTTGGGGAGCTAAAAGAACAAAAAAACAATCTTTCTTCAGAGCTTGCCCGGATGGATACTCAAATATATTTAACATCGGCGCGAATTGAAAATACTCAACATTTAATTACCCAAACAACCGATGAGATTGAGTCGCTGGGTTCTAAAATTGGAACACTTGACGCATCTTTAAGCCATCTTTCAAAACTCTTGCTTCAAAAAATTTCAGAGAGCTATAAAAGTAAGGACATTTCTTTATTTGAAATCTTTTTAGATTCAAATAGTGCCCATACGTTTATTGGCAAGGCACAATATCTGAAAGCAGCCCAACGGTCTGATCAGAAAGTTGCTTACCGGCTGCAGCAAGCTAAGTTTAACTACGAAGAACAAAAAGAACTCCGGGAGAAGAAAAAGCAAGAACTCGAAAATCTGACCGTCGAGCTTAATAAACAAAAAACAGAACTTGATTCTCAAAAAAAACAGAAACAAACCCTCCTTGAGCAAACCCAAAACGACCAAAAAAAATATTCCCAACTTCTCTCTCAGGCGTTGGCTGAATTCCAAGCAATTGAACGAGCTGTTGCGACAGGCTCTGTTGTGGGTCCTGTTAAGAAAGGAGAGCCTATTGCGCTTGTGGGAAATACCGGATATCCCAACTGTTCAACGGGGGCACACCTACATTTTGAGGTTAGGAGAAGTAGTCAGTGGACCGACCCTCTGGAGTTTTTATCGGCAGGAGAGGGAGGAAGAGGATCTTGGGACTGGCCACTTCAATCTCCTATTATTATCACGCAAGGATATGGCCATACCCCCTATTCGTGGCGCTACGCTTACAGCGGAGGAGTCCACACTGGGATTGATATGGTAAGCCGGTCAAGTGATGTAATTCGCGCCCCTGAGGGTGGCACGCTTTATACCTCAAGTCAAAACTGTGGAGGCCCAATCATTAAGATAAAATACATTGATCACGGGTCGGGCATTATGAGCTTTTTTCTACATGTTCAGTAGTGGTGGACCGGAGGGGACTTGAACCCCTGACCTCCGCACTGCCAGCGCGGCGCTCTACCAACTAAGCTACCGGCCCAAAAAAATCTTACAAATTATATCACTTTCTCTATTTGAAATAGAAACGCCGATATTGTTGTTGATTGTTATATAAAAATGTGGTTGAAATGTGGATAATGTTTATCTAATATTTGTGGATAAGTTATCCACACACATTATGATTGCCTGGGACAAGTTTTTATTCTTTGCATTACGGGAGCTTGGGTCGCCCGTTCTAACTTCGATCCTAAAAAAAACAAATCCTATTAGGGAGGATGGAAACATGCTAGTGGTTGAGGCTGACAACCAGGGGTCTAGGCTCCTTTTAGAGAATAAGAAAGAGGTTATCCAAGAGCTTTTATCTGTTTTTAATAACCACCCAACGAAGCTTGTAATAACTTTAAAAGAGAAAAAGAGGAAAGCGCCTGTCTCAAGTCTTCCTCTTATCTCCTACCAAGATTCGCCCGAGGCTGCATTTTCAAAAGCAAACCTTAACCCACTGTTTAATTTTGAAAATTTTGCAGTTTCAAATTCAAATCAGATTGCCCACGCTGCTTCATACGCTGTTGCAACAAATCCGGGGAAACAATACAATCCGCTTTTTCTTTATGGTGGAGTAGGAGTAGGGAAAACACACCTAATGCACGCAATTGGGCAAAAGATACTCGCTGACTCGCCCGATAAAAAAGTTCTTTATTGTACCTCTGAGGAGTTTACAAATGATCTTATTGAGCTTATTAGGCGCAAAAACACCGGGCAGTTTAGAAACAAATATAGAACCCTAGATGTTCTTTTAATCGATGATATTCAGTTTATTGCTGGTAAAACTTACATCCAAGAAGAACTGTACCATACGTTTAACACTATGGTTAGACTTAACCATCAAATAGTCTTCACTTCGGACAAGTCCCCTAAAGAAATTTCGGGGCTTGAGGACCGCCTTCGTTCTCGGTTTTCGGGGGGGTTAATGATCGATGTTCAAAAGCCGGATTTTGAGCTCCGGTGTGCTATTGTTATGATTAAAGCAAAACAAAGAAACATCCCAATTGACATAATGGCGGTTAAAACAATAGCTGAAAAAATTGAAGATTCAAGAGAGCTTGAGGGTATGATTCTTAATATCTACTCTAAGTCGCTCCTTTTAAATAATACAAGCCAAATTACTAACGATCTTGCAACTTATGAAATCAAAACTCAAAAAGAAACCCGTATTAAAAAAACAACTGCATCGGACGTTATTAAGACGGTTTGTGTTTTTTATGACATAAAACAATCATATATTAAAAGTCCTATTCGTAAGGATTCAATTGCCCGGGCACGACAAACCATTATGTATATCCTTAGAATTGAACTCAAAATGAAATACGAAGAAATTGCATTCTTGCTTAAAAGAAAAGATCACACTACAATTATGCATGGGGTTGACAAAATAAAAAACGAAATAATGACAAACGATCGAATAAATGATGAGATTCAGCGAATTATTAACAGTTTATGAATACACATAATATCAACCACGTTGTCCACAGACTTGAAATTGATATCCTATGTGCCAGTTCAATCCATTGAAAAGAACAGGCTGTTTTTATAAACTTATACACACATCTAACACTTCTAATATATACATATTACTTATATGAAATTTTTAATTGATAAAGATGTTTTTCAAAAAGAAATAACCAACGCCGTAAAATTCACTTCTTCCCAGCTATCTTCGCTCCCTTCTCTTCAGGGAGTGTTTATTGAGCTTGTAAACAAATCTTTTACTCTAAAATCAACAAACTTAAACGACTTTTACCAAACTACTCTACCTACAGAAAGCAGCGACTCGTTTAAGGCCATTTTTGATGCCAAAAAAGTCCTGGAATTTTTAAATGTTTTACCGCAAGGAAAAATAACAATATCCCTTAAACCGTCGGGGTTGTTAATATTATCGCCCTCACTCCAAGGCGAGTTTAATCTATTTCAATTAGATGACTATCCCGCTTTTCCGGAAACCGACAGCCAAGAAGAAGTTGTATTGACTGAAGAAATGGTAAGCACCTTACCCCTTGTTTTGTTTTCATCCTCCCGCGATGATGCTCGTCCAGTATTAACAGGGGTTCTAATTGAATCCAAAGACGAAGTGGCCCGGTTTGTGACAACGGACGGGTTTAGACTTTCGGTTTCAAACTTTACAACAGACAATGCTAACAACTGGTCGTTTATCGCATCAAGTAGGTTCCTTCAAGAATTAATTGTTTTATACAAAGGCAAGGAACTTCATCTTAAATATTCAAAAGAAAATAAGGTTTTTATTTCCAAATTTGGGAACACCCGCCTTATATCCAGAACAATCGAGGGAGATTTTCCGCCATATCAAAAGGTAATTCCTGATAAATCAACCACGAACATAACTTTAGATGTTTTAAAACTTTCAAAAAACATAAAAGCAGTCTCTATTTTTGCAAGAGATCAATCTAATATTATTATTCTGGATATTCAGAAAAACCTTCTTACTATTAAGCCCAAAGGACAAAAAGGAGAAAGTTCATACGCTACGCAAGAGATAGTTTCTTTTGATGGAGAACCAATTAAAATTGCTTTTAACTATCGTTTTATTCTTGATTTTTTAAATATTATTCCATTTGAAAAAATAACCGTAGGGTTAACCACATCTGTGTCCCCAGTTGTTTTTAAAGAAGACAGTGGGGATCCCAACTATCTTCATATAATAATGCCGCTAAGGACAGAAGAGATAGAAGGCTAATTACTTTTTTGTTTCAATGATTTCTTTTTCTTGGTTTGATGCAATTACTTGTATTGCAACGTGGGACCGTCCGGCAAAAAAAAGCCCTTCCCCAATTCCGCCCGATAACAAAAGCTGTTTCTCTCCCGCCGTTAGATTAAAAACACCCGATAATAATTCTATTGCTGCGGGGGACTGTTTGAGTAGTATTTGAAGAGACGAGTTGGTTAAAATTGCCCGGCCCTGTTGAGTGCTCAAAAAATCCTCAACATCCTGAGTTACCGTTGTTAATCCCAGGTCATATTTCCTGGCCCTTTTGGCAAAGTCAAATAAATAATCAGCGGAATCTTTGTGTTTGATTAAATACCAAGCTTCATCAACAACAAGAATACGGCGCTTGTCGTCATTTCGAATTAGGTTCCAAATGAAGTTTAAAACAACATACATTGCAATTGGTCTTAAATTTTCCTCTAAATCTCTTATCCCAAACACAGTGTAGGGGTTGTTGATTTTAAAGTTTGATTGACTGTTGAAAATTCCAGACGCTGATCCCTTAATAAATTTTTCCAACCTATAGGCGATATCTTGTCCCTCCTGTGTTTCATACCCCAGCATTATTTTATAAACATCTTCCAAAAGTGGCGGCTCATTATAAAACGTTTTTGGATCGTCGGTTATCCCCTTCTGCTTATAGGAAGCAACTATTGCCCTGTCAACAATTGCGTCTTGTGATGGGGTTAAGTCTCCCACCATAACCCCAATTAACGAATGAAGGTTGAGAATTTTGTTTGATAGCTCATCAACTTCAGGATTTATTGTATTTAAATCAAACGGATTAACCCGAAACTCAGACTTCAGTGAAAAAGATAAAAATTCCCCGCCAAGCGAGTCAGCTATGTGTTCATATTCATTTTCAGGATCAACAACAAGAACATCAATCCCCAACATAAGCGTTCTAATGGTTTCGAGCTTTATCAAGAAACTTTTTCCCCCGCCTGACTTGCCAAGGACCGCGGAGTTTGCCGATTCAAGCTTGAACCTATCAAACAAAATTAAGCTTCCATCAAGCTGGTTGACCCCGTATAGGATCCCCATTGTATCAGTTAATGACGAAGTTGAAAATGGAAATGTCATAGCCAAAGACGCAGTATCCATATTCCGCCAAACTTGTAATCTGTCGGTGAATAAAGGAAGAGTGGACTTGAACCCCTCCTCCATCTCAAGAGTGGCCTTTTTAGCAACAACAAGCAGTGACGACAAAAGAGAGTCAACCTCACGGGTGATGGTTTCTAGTTCTTCTAAAGTTTCTGCAGGAATAGTAATATAGAGGCCAAACTGAAAAAAACGCTCTGACCCTTGGGCCAACTCTGCCTGGATAGACAGGGCGTCGTTTAGTGCAACTTGGACCGATGGGTCAACGACTTTTCCTGCTTTTATATCACCCTCGATTGTTGCCTCCATTTCGGTGATTTTCCTCTTTATTTGTTTAAGCATTTCTCCCGACTCGGTGGGATAGATAAAATAGGAAATGTATAAAGGATGATCATAGGCAATTAATTGGTTTAACCAGTTTGATTGTACATATCGAGGGTAACCAACAACAAAAAGGGTTCGGTAGTATTTATCATCAATTTTCAAATGATTAAAATCAACCTCAACAAATGAGGGAGCAATTAAATCTTTAACAGAAACAGACCCCCGTCCCATTTGTTGAGAAAAGGGTTTCGTAGAAACTTCTTGCTTTGATTCTTTTTTTTGTGAAAAAAAAAGCATGTTATTTAGTAACAACAAAATTTGTATAGGTATTGATTGGAGCCAATCGTCTTCCGGTTTGTGACGGATTAAATAGATTATAAAACAACTCAACGATCTCTTGTTGTTTCAAAACCCGTCCTCCAAGCCCGCCTTTCTCAAGCATTTTAACAATATGATCGCGTTTAGGATAAAGGGAGGCTTTGGCCCGGGCAAAAACATAAGCTGGGTCGGTTTTCTTCAAAGCAACCGCTCCCATCTCAAGGGGGGAGAATGGGATTACAATGTAAAAACTCTTTTCAATTATTGAGTTTTGTCTCACTGTGTTTTTAATAAATTCTTTATAAGATTCTAAATAAGTTATCATTTTTTCGTTTTGCTGATTAAGAGTGTTGAGGTAATTTAAATAGGAGAAAATATCGGTTTTTTTTGAAAGAATGAGAATTTGAATGGGGAACGAGAGAGAGTTGATTAACTGAGAAAATGAAAAGATAATTGCCTGTTGTTCGTCAGGAGACAGTAATTGAAAATTAACTCCACTGGACTCAATAATACAACAACACCTTCGATCGCTCATTAAAAGAACATCGTCATCAACCGCCTCAATTTCAACAAACTGTTGTGTGGTTGCTTTAACTGGGGCAACGATATTATTTTGCTTGCTCATACGACTTCTTTTGATTGTAAATTAAGATCAACAGGAATATCTGGGGACGTAATGTGAAAATTTATTGTATCAAAAAAATAATTATTGCCCAAATCGCGCGCTTCAAGAATATATTCTCCCGTATTCAGCGGGCGATATAGAGCAAACGCTCCCCGAGCGTCAGTTTTAAGCATCCTTACCGAGTTTAATTGTTTATCTTTCACATACACCATGATATTTGGTAATTTAATTCCTTTACCATTTTCAATGGTTCCTTTTATATAAGCCGTCTCTTCTGTACTGCCCGCTGATGCAGCTTTTTGAGAGGTTGTAGGCTCTTGTTGCAGTTTGTCCGGCTGGTCTTGGACAGCCGCTTCCTGCTGGGGCTCCTGCGTTGGCATGGGTTCTACAAATGTTACATCTTGCGCTTGGGAATTTTCATGAATTGTCTCTGTGGGCATGACGAGGGGGGTTGGTGTTTGAATGTTGTTTTTACCAATATTAAGATATTTATTAATCTTATCTTGAGCATCAATGTGGGTATTGACAACTTGAGGATCAGGATTGGGCGGGGCTTGAAATACGCCTAGGACACCAACGTCTTTTTTATAAAAATATTGAGAGGGAGTGGTAAGGCGGATAAACAAATTCCTTACCCAAACATCAAAAGGTCGCTCGTTTATTTTAATAAAAGCAAAAGCAACCCCGACACTACCAACCACAACCCCTAGTATTAAATTTAAATAAGGAATTTGTATAAGAAGAAAAATTAAAAATCCAAGACCGGCAAAAAAAATAATGTAGAGAAATTGTTTTATAGTTAAAAAACCTATTAATTTAAACTCAAAAGTGGTGATTTGGCGGGGAATTGAATGTGGTTCCATACTAGCACCCAGTATACCAATAAAACCAGCAGGATTTTCAGGGCGATTTTTGGGTATAATGTTCCCGTTAATGGATATAGAAAAAATTACTATCGTTGGCGGAGGACCGGCGGGGCTGGCAGCTGCAATTTATAACGCCCGGGCATTTTTAAGCCCTCTTGTTATTGCCGGCTCCCCCTCAGGTGGGCAGTTGATGTTGACGGCCGACGTTGAAAATTACCCAGGATATGAGTCAATATCGGGCCCCGATCTTATTAAGAAGTATAAGGATCACGCTCTAAAATTCGGGACCCGTTTTATTGAAGAAAACGTAAGTAAGGTTGATTTTAGTAAACGACCCCTCACTCTAACTCTCTCATCGGGTAAAGCCGTAAAATCACAATCGGTTCTAATTGCAACCGGGGCGGACGCTGACTGGCTAAATCTTCCGTCAGAGCAGCGCTTAAGAGGTAAAGGAGTTTCAGCATGTGCAACGTGCGATGGATTCTTTTTTAAAGGAAAAGAAGTTGCTGTTGTGGGTGGAGGAGACACGGCAATGGAGGAGGCGCTAACATTAACTAAATTTGCAACAAAAGTGTATGTAATTCATCGTCGTGATAAATTCAGAGCCTCACAAATTATGCAAAGGAGAGTTTTAAATCACGAAAAGATTGAAGTGTTATGGAATACAACAGTCGGGGAAGTATTAGGTGAAGATCGCGTGGAGGGCATAAAAATTAAGACTGACGGAGAAGAATCAAACCTTGATGCCCAAGGGCTTTTTCTAGCAATCGGTCACAAACCGGCAACGGGATTTTTAAAAGATTCAGGAGTCGAGATTGATGAGAAAGGATATTTATTCACTGCCGGCAGGTGCGCGTGGGAGGAAAAGTCAAAAAAAGGATTTCACCATCAATGTTCAAGCTATAAAGCCGATCCAAAGCTATTTGAATCTGGGTTCTGGTATCAAACCAACATTCATGGGGTATTTGCAGCTGGGGATTGCGTTGATTATGTATACCGACAGGCAGCAACGGCGGTTGGCATGGGCGTGGCTGCTGCGCTTGAAGTTGAAAAATATCTAGCCGAGATCTAAGTTATTTCCCAAGTCAGAAAATCTTGAAAAGCATCGTTAATTGTACTCCCTTGAACATCAGACAGATCAATTGAACGGTGTTTTTGTAAAAGATTTTCGCATTTTCTGAGGTTGTTTCGATGTTTTCGTACGATCTGAGACGATGCCCATTGAGAATTTGGTTTGTGACCAGGTCGCGCTACCAAATCACCGAGACGCTCGTTAAATCCAACAATTCCCCCGGGCGCAATGCGGTAATCACAATAGGTGGCAATTAATAGTGGCCAGTCATTTTGCGATAAAATAAGCCCTAATTCCTCAATACTAATTACTATTAGTAATCTCAATAATGGAATTGCTGACGTCGATCTTATTTAAAATCTTTTCAGTCACAACGTGTGCGTCTGCTCCATATTTTTGAACAAAATTGTCTTTAACGTCCCTTAGTTCAGCAATCTTAGAAGGGCTGATAGGAATAGTTTTCACCGAAAAATCAAATTTTACGATGTTGCCCATGTCATGGACAAGTAGTGCTTTAATAAGGATATTTTGGTCGATCTTAATATCCTTCGACAGATTGTCAGCTATGATTTTCCCAAGCCCAGCAACACGCAACATATGGGTACGCAAATTTTCTGGAATAAAAAATCGGTTGTAAATATCCAAAAGTTTCATATGTTCAAGGGTATTGTCAACAAAATTACTCCAACGTGGAGTAATTGGTCAACTCAAATATATTTAACGATTCCCCAGCGAGCTTTTAGAAGATCGATAAAAAAGTGCGACACAAGAATGATTATTAGTTGTAATGGTGAAAGCCCGGCTCCCAATAAAACAAATGTTGCGGTATAAGTTGCAGCATGATAAAAGTTAACCTCATAACTTTTACCCTTATTTTGAGCCATCCAGTCAGTTTGAAAGGCAAAATCTCCAATAAAATGTGCCGCAAGGGCGCGAATTAGTTGTTGCTCCATGATTCTTAATATTAGATACTATATATATCATCAATATACAACATAGTAGTGCTATTTAAACCTAGACCCTTTAGATTATAAATCCTATAGTCAGGGTGGCGGGACTTGAACCCGCGGCCTCTGTCCCCCCAGAACAGCGCGCTAGCCTCTGCGCCACACCCTGTTTTTTTACAAGACTCTTACCGAATTTTGTGTTGTTTTTTCCTAACCACCCCATTATACTAAACCAATTCTTTATTTATGGCTACTTCAAACAAACTCGATCTAAACAAACAAAAAGCCGTAACTTCAGCTCTTGAAGCCATTCAAAAACAATTTGGTAAAGGAGCAATTATGCGACTTGGAGAGAGGTCAGCTATGGAAGTTGAGGTTTTAAAAACCGGCATTCCAACACTTGATATTGCCCTTGGCGTCGGTGGCGTACCCAAAGGTAGGATCCTTGAGGTTTACGGGCCAGAAGCCTCAGGGAAAACAACCCTTTGTTTGGCCATTATTGCCCAATCTCAACGTGAGGGAGGAGTGGCAGCGTTTATTGATGCCGAGCACGCTCTTGACCCTGCCTGGGCAAGGACGCTTGGAATAAAGCTTGATGACTTGCTTATTTCCCAACCTGACACCGGCGAACAAGCACTTGAAATTGCCGAAACCCTAATTCGTTCTGGCGGAATTGATGTTTTGGTTATTGACTCCGTTGCCGCGCTAGTCCCAAGATCCGAGATTGAGGGGGAGATGGGCGACTCCTCAATTGGAGTGCAAGCGCGACTAATGTCGCAGGCCTTAAGAAAGCTGACGAGCGTTGTTTCAAAATCAAACACAATTGTGATTTTCACTAACCAAATCAGACTCAAAATTGGCGTAATGTTTGGCAATCCCGAAACAACCCCCGGCGGACTCGCATTGAAGTTTTATTCCTCCTTAAGAATGGACGTTAGGAAAAGTGAGGTTATCAAGAAAGGAGAAATGGTCATCGGCTCGCGACATAAGGTAAAAATTGTTAAAAATAAAGTTGCTCCTCCGTTTAAGATCGCAATGTTCTCAGTTACCGCCCAAGGGATTGATCAGGAAGATTCACTGATTGAGGCAGCACTGCAAACGGGCGCCATGTCAGCGTCAGGTTCTTTCATTAAATACAACGATAAAACACTGGGCCAAGGACGAACCCAAGTTGCTGATCTTCTTCGCAAGGACGCTAAACTAAAAGCGCAAATAGAAAAAGAAGTGCAAAAAAAAGCATCAAGCGTACAAGATCCTCCACCACAGACTGAATAATAATGGGAAGACCACATCCAACAGATCGCCGCCTAGATAGATTTCTTGGGTTTCGCCCTCGCTCCATAGAAGAAACGAAAGATTTTCTTGAAAAACGACTTCAGCTTAGTGAGGATGAGCAGGAAAAACACATTACAAAACTCATTTCCTCAGGAATTCTTGATGATTTAGCCTTTACTCGTTGGTGGGTTGATGCAAGAACACTGAAACGTCCCCGCTCTTTTTTTCTAATAAAACATGAACTTTACAAAAAAGGAGTGAGTAAAGACATCATAGAGAAAGTTTTAAAGGAAAGTGGAGCCAATGATAAAGATACAATTAAAGCCCTTCTTGAAAAGAAAATACCCAGTTTTAGTCATAAATACACAGGAGAAGAAATGACTCAGAAATTGATTGTTTTCTTAATGCGCCGTGGCTACTCATATTCACTTTCAAGACATGCGGTTGAAGATTTCCTTTCAAAGGAGTAGAATGCTTATTAACAAGTTGTTTGTTGAGTTTAATCATTATACATTTTAAGCAAATCTTTAAAGTCCATGCATTTTTATAAAAGAATTTTTCACAAATACGCTGCTTTCGGGCAGGCGCATTCTTTTATCCTCCTTGCTCTATAAAGATTTGTAAACAAATAACCTGCTTTTTATGAAGGTAATAAAACTTGAGGAGCTGGTTCCTTTCCTGAAAAGAAATAAAATTGACGGTGTTCAAATAGGTGAATTACCAGAAGATGCTGGAGCAACTCGGGAGACCAGAGAATCTCTCGATAGGGCCAGGATCGAGGCCAAAGAAATTGTTGTTAAGGCAAAAGAGGAAGCGCTTCGAATTGAAAAAGGAGCGGAAGATACTGCAAAACGCATAACTGGGGAAGTTGTTGAACTAGAAAAAAGGATCAATGCCAAACAGGCCGAACTTGACACAGCCGAAAAAAGAACTAATGAAAAACAGGCCCAACTTGAAAAAGAACTAGTAGCGGTTAGAGAAAAAAGAGAAGAAATTCTTCAAAAACTAGAGAAGGTTTCGGGACTCTCGAAAGATCAGGCCAAAGACTTGATATTAAAAGGCTGGGAAGAAAAACTAAAAGGAGAAATTGCCAGAAGAATCCGCGAGAGCGAAGAAGATATACGGGCAAAAGCTGAAGAGGTAGCTAGAGAAATTCTGGTTGATACTATGCGCTTTGGGGCGGTTGATTTTACGGCAGAATACACCCTCTCTACCATCGCAATTCCAAACGACGAATTTAAGGGGAGAATAATTGGTAAGGAAGGTCGGAATATTAGGTCATTTGAACTGGCAACGGGGGTTGATGTTGATCTGGAGGAAGAAGGAGTTATTAAACTGTCCTCATTTGATGCGGTCAGGCGAGAAATAGCTCGAGTGTCAATGGAGAGGCTTATTAAAGACGGCCGTATTCAACCGCCTCGGATTGAGGAGATTGTTAAAAAAACAGGTGAGGATATTGAAAAAGTAATGCAAAAAGCCGGCGAGGACTTGTGCCATAGCGTCGGCGTGTATAGCCTACCCATTGATTTAATTAAAATGCTGGGGAGATTTAAATATCGCTATTCATACGGCCAAAACATGATTCTTCACACTCTTGAAGAGACTAAAATTGGGATTGCTATTGCTAATGAGGTTGGTGCCGATGTGATGACTGTTAAACTTGGCTGCTTGCTTCATGATATTGGCAAGATTGTCGCCGATAAAGAAGGTTCACACATTCAACTTGGGGTTGATCTGCTGCAAAAACACAAACTTCCCCAAAAAGTGATCGATGCTGTTGCTTCTCACCACGAGGACGTTCCCTTCTCCTCTGTTGAGGCGGTTATTGTCTACATAGCTGATGCAATGTCAGGTGGCAGACCGGGGGCACGACACGAGGATTTTGAAGAATACTTAAAAAGAATTAAAACAATTGAAGCAGCAGCAAAGTTACAAAAAGGAGTGGCAGAAGTTTACGCGCTTCAGGCGGGACGAGAGCTAAGGGTAATAGTTCGCCCCGAGGAAGTCACCGAAGATGAGATGACAATAATGGGAGCTAATATAAGAGCTGAAATTGAGGAGAAGTTTCCAACATTTCCAGGCCAGGTGAAAATTACCATTATCAGAGAAGTGCGTACTGTTGCAACAAGTCATTCTTGATACAGATTGTTACAGTAAGTTATTCTAAATCCGGATTGACAAGAGGCTTCAAACCTATTACCATGTCTTGTAAGGTTTAATAAAATTATTAAATTCTTTTTTCTATTACAAAAACACAAAAGGGGGTGAGTGCAAAATGACAAAAGCTGATTTAGTTGCCCAAGTTGCCAAAAAAGCAAATCTTACAAACAAGGCTGCCAAAGATGCAGTGAGCGCAGTATTTGGAACAATTTCCGAGGCTCTAAAACGAGGGGAAAAAGTCGTTGTTACGGGATTTGGAACATTTTTGGTTAGAAAAAGAGCATCCAGAAAGGGACGCAATCCTCAAACCGGAGCAGAGATTCAGATTCCAGCAACGGTAACTCCGGGATTTACCGCCGGAAAATCGTTAAAGAGACTTACAAAGTAATACTTGTTAACAAGAGACAGGCTCATTCCTTCTTGAATGGGTTTGTTTCGTTAAAAACGATTCCCATAAAAACCCCAACAAAAAGTATGTTCTGTTGTGAGGTGATAGAGTAGTGATCAAACAATCCTGTTAATCCGATAACCCCAAAAAATATTAAAGACTTCTTATTTTTTTTGACCAACTCATACAAACAAAACCCAACAATTCCAAAAAGCAATAATCCCCACTCAACAAGCGCCACCAAAAAAATATTATGGATTGGTTGATTAAAAAGGTACAAAGATTTTGTAGGGAGCCGAGACAAAGCATAGAGATGCTGTCCTAACCCATACCCAAATAGTGGTTTTTGAAAAAATAAAACAATCCCGTTTTGCAGTAGTAATAATCTCTCCGTAATTGACACGGTATTGTTTACCGATGTTAAAAACAATCCCCCCAATGTCCCAACACTTAAAAATCTCGCCACTTTGCAAAATCGGCACGATGATAAAGTAAAAAAAAACAAATAGAAAGATGATACAACCATCCAAGTCAAGATTGCATTTTTAGAAAACGAGAAAAGCACAAGGAGGCTTGATAAAAATAACAAAATATACGACCAAAACGAGTAATTCTTAGCAAGTTTTAGATATTTTTGAAAAAGAACGAGAGTGTAGACCAAGACATAAAACCCTCCTAAACTATTTGGGTGAGAGAAGGTTCCATAGGGACGCAACATTTCAACCCCATTTAGCGCAGTTTTGGCAATTGCCGGAGTGCTGACTGAAAAATATCTCTCACCTAAGTAATAAAAAATCCCCTGGAGCGACGACTGAGTCTTAATTTGTGAGATTGACAAAAATAACTCAACGAGCGCTCCAATAACAAAAGCAAAGATAACCCTTCTAAAGTTGGTTGGTGCTCTATAAAAAATAATCCCAATACAAACGATTTCTAGATATTTTGTGAATATATAGGTCCCAACCATTAACTGAGGAGACAGTATAATATTAATTACAGAGAAAGCTAAGACAATCAAAACATATTTTCTATATTTGGCCAAAACCCCAAAAATTATCTTGATGTTTAGGATTATAAGTAAAAGGGCCAGTAAATCCGTTAAATAAAACTTTGTTGCCAAGTAATCAACCCTTATTCCGTTGATGTAAGAAAAATCAAAGAAAAAATGTTTCCCTAGCTGAGTCGGCAGAAAAAGCACTAGCAAGAAGATAAGTAATGGTGTGAATTTTTGTCTTATAGAATTAACGTTGAGCATGAATGTTTGCTACAATAATAGAAACTCTTATGAAAATTATCAATAAAAACGTTAATAGAGAATATTCTATCCTCGATAAACTCGAGGTTGGTATTGTGCTGACTGGAGCAGAGGTTAAGTCAGTTCGTGGGGGAAGAATGAGTTTGGCGGGTTCTTATGTTCGATTTATTGGAGGAGAGCCGTGTTTGGTGGGCGCCCAGATTCATGCCTACAAGTTTGATGGGAGTCCTGATTATGACGATAAACGCACCCGGCGTCTACTGTTGCATAAAAAAGAGATATTAAAACTAAATATTAGATTATCAGAGCGCTCCAGCTTGACAATTGTGCCTCTGACCTGCTATACTAAGGGACATCGAATCAAATGTGAAATCGCGCTTGCCCAAGGCAAAAAGACCTGGGAAAAAAAGCGGGTTGAAAAAGAAACGAGTGAAAGGCGACGCGTCGAGAAAGAAATAAAAGAAAAATACAGGGGATGAGCGGATTCGACAGGATGATAGGTACTTTAATAAATGGCAAGGGCGCACCTATGCGTCAAATAGAAAAAAAATACTTGAGAACGACATAAACGCTCTCGCTGATCGTGTTTTGGCATTAATCGTAAGACGAAATGCTGGATACAATCGGTTTGCTTACACAGTTGCTTAACCAACAGCAACGCACAAGCACTCATTTTAGGTTTTTTACTTTTTGATTCAACCTAAATTCTGAGGTAACCAATTAAAAAGATCACAATGATCGTGCGAGTGGATTATTGTTGAAACCCTTACTCGCCCACCTATAAACGTTTGATTATTTTTGTTTATAGCTTGGTGGTAAAAATAATCTACCCCTTGCTAGAACGTTTTTTAAAGACCATTCTGGACCCGGGTTCGACTCCCGGCATCTCCACAAGTTGGTTTTTAGACGATCCATGATCGTTCATTAGCCTGATAGGAAGGGACAAAGTATCGGTTCCAAACCCTTTTTCATAATCATAACTCGGTTTCTTTCCAAAGTACATATAAAGTATCGTTCTTTTTGTTTCTATATTGTCGCTTTTCCACATCTTAACAGGCTCTTTTAGGGTTGAGAAGACCTTGTTGTAGGCGGTTCCAAACTCATCCTCGGTGTAGTGTATTTGTCCAAGTGATTCTTCTAATTCAGCCTTTTCCTTCATAAGTCCTATAAGTTTATTCTCAAACAGATTGGCTACCGATTCATCTTTTGCTTTGCCACTCCTTATGACATAGCCCTCCGCTTCTTCAGTTATCTCTATTATTCTTTTTTCTTTACTTTTATTTATCCCGGCGTCATCAGATTTGGTTTTGTCCCATACTTCACTAAATATCTCTTTCGCTAATTCAATTACGCCCGGTCCCGGCTTTATCGTACTTAGCTTGCTTTCAAATTCAGGCTCAATTTTACTCTTGCCGATTGTTTTATATCGGTAAATACAACCATCGGTTTTACACCAATAATTAGGGTATTTTTGATTCCTTCCCTTATTCCAACTTGCCGTATATGGTTGGTCACAAGCATTACACAAAACATTAGGTCGGAGGGGAAAATCAAGATTATAGTCATTTCTTAATTTCGGAGTTGCTCTCCCGGCGAGCTTATTCTGAACCGCTTTATAGGTATCAAGGCTAATAAACCCCTCATGTTTCCCCTTTGTTAAAGGAATCTCCCATGGTTCGTACTCAATGTAACCGGTATACAACAACTCAGTCAGTATGTTTTTTGTGCCATTTAATGAAAGTGTTCGCTTAATTCCGTGTATAGCATATTGACTTAGAATGAAAAGTCGTACTTCATCTTGTGTATTAAATCTATTGCTTTCAAATCCCTCTATTGCTTCCTTATAGATTGTCGCATAGGGTTCAACATTCGTTAAAACTTTTTTGTAGATGGGATGTCCTTCGTTTTTAAGTCCGGGAGGAGGACAAAAACACCAAAACGCATCAAGTAGACGAGCTCTCATTTTTTGCATGACTTGTCGTGTGTTTTGTTTTCTAGTTAATTGACTCGCACTTGCCAGTACAAGCTCAGCAAATTCGCTCTCCGGGTTGTCTTCAAAGTTAAAGTTAAGACATTCAATCTTCGCCCCTCGTGCCATAATTTCAGCTTTCAATCTAATATGTACTGCAACGTCTCTTGCAAAGCGTGATAGATCATCAAAGATAACAACGTATGATTTATATGGGTGAGCGTCAAGGTAGGCAAGAAGCTCCTTCATTGCAGGTCTTTCAAATAAACCACCTGATACTCCTTCGTCAGGAAAAACTTTTTCAATGGGATAGTTTTTATCTTTTGAGTAATTTATACATCTTTGTTCTTGTGAGTCTAAACCATGCCCCTCTTTAACCTGCTTAGGTGATGAAACCCTACAATAGATTAACGCATGAAGGATTTCATTTGGTTGTTTTTGATTTTCCTTTTGTTTCTTCATGGATTGTCTTTTCACACAAATTATAAAGCAGAATCATTATATCCTCTACTTGTTTGTCGGTTAATTGTGAATACTTTTCTCCTAATTTTTCTCTTGCCTTCTGAAGGGACAGCATTTTCGTAATTGCTTCTTTCCTTCAGCTTCAAAAAAAGCCTCAGGAAAAACTTCAGAAAGCTATAATCCATTGCCATTATTTGTTAGACAACTTAGCGTTCCGTGTTTCCCAAGGCCTCCCTCGGTGATCAGTAGTCAAAAAACTACCTTTTCCGGCATATCGTTTGGTTCAGGAGATAGTTATCCTGCTAATTGTTACTATAAGAATAGTAAATTGTAGTCTTTAGGTCAATCCATAAGAACTATATCAAAAAGGGTCAAAGCCGTTCTTATATTGCAACATTCTTTAACAGCGGACAGGGTGATACGTCTAACCTCTCATAAAATCATCCATATTTAACAGTTCGCATTGTACAAACCAACGATTTTATGTATCTCTTGTATGTAGTGAAGTCGTGCCGTGTAATCTACCATTCCATTGCTTGTGACGGCGTCAAGTCCCTCGGTTAATCGTCGCTCTACTTTAGAATTATTTCCAACCAAACCAACCTTTTTGAGTTCATGTTGCAATGCTTTTACAATGTTAGGTTTTGAAAGGTATTCAGACGCCATTGAGCGAGCTGTAGCATCGGTTTTAACGTCATACACCCTCTTTATACATTCTTTCGGCTTGATCGGTTTTCCCATGCGTATAGCGGTCACTAAATGAGCAATAAAGAGTTGTTGTCTTAATGTAAGACCAAAAGGATTATGCTTGTTAATTGCAATGTAGGGCATAGCATATTATATCAAGCAAGAATTATTTTCTAAAAAATTATTGTGCGATTTGATTAGGTGTCTTACCACTAGTTTTTGTGACCCAAACCCATCGTCATGCCACCCCCCGACATCATAGAAAAATCCTATCATTTGTGCTACAATACAGCTTGTATGGATAGTCCAAACAGTAAAGCGATTGATATTATTTCAACGTATTTCATAGAGATAATACAAATAGTCATTCTCCTTGGATTTATTCTTCTTAAATTCGCTCAGGTAATTGATCAGCAAACACTTCTCGTTGTTTCCCTATTTGTAATAGGCTCAATTTCGGTAAGATTCTTAGCAACAACATATCTTAATTATGTTATCACAATAAGGAATACGGCATATTTCCAAGACAATAGAACCGCAAACTTTTTGACGTTTGATGCTTTGAAGTTTGTTTTGATACTTGTTAGTTTAATATCAATAATTGTTTTAGGGTTAAACAATGTTTTGAACAATGAAACAATAGCCACGTTATTGGGAGGCTTGATTGGATCACTCTTAACTATGAGAGGTAGCTATTCAGATTTGAAACCATTATCAAAGAAAGAAATGGAGGAGTTAAACCCCACATCCCAAACACCACAACCTTAATACCGCCAACACACAGAAACCTTCTTATTTAAGACAAGTATTAGTTATTCCCCACAACTCCATAGCGTACATTTGTTTTTCCATCCTCAATGGTTATGTTTGCAATCCAAATCTTACCTAACTCATCGGTTTTTTTAACATGAACACCACCATCGGGCATAGAAGGGTAGTCTCCTATCTTGATCATCCGCAAAGGCTTATTTCGTGGTAAATTTGGTGGTAAGAATTGACAATCTCTTTCTAGCTCCTCGTACGTTGCTTCTTTTGTGACAACTTCAAGCCCGGATTGTGCAATTTTATTGACCTCGGTTTCAATTTGTTCCTTCAAAGAAACATCAAGTTCTCCTTCATATTCAAGGAAGGCTTTTTTACCATGACCTCCTCTTATGGGTTTAAGGTCTTTGACGATCGTCATTAAAACATCATGTAAAAGATGACCGGCAGTATGAATTTGCATATACTTATATCGCCAATTCCAATCAATAGTGCCTTTAACGGCGTCACCTTTCTTCAGGTCTCCTTTAACTTGATGGATGATTTCACCATCCGATACTCTCACATATTCAACATGAGCGGTTCCCAAAGTTCCTCTATCAGATGGTTGCCCACCACCCTCGGGGTAAAAAATAGTTTGATCTAAAACAACGTTTAGTAGGCTCCCGGCTTGTTCGGCACTAACAACAGTACAATCAAGCTCGGTCTGATAAGGGTCTTGGTAATATATTTGTTTAGTATTCATAGGATTTTTAATTATCTAAGGGATGGTAAACTCCCTGTAACTTTAGTAACAGATTTCTTGTCTCCATAGATCGCAATCGCATCTATGTCTAAATCATTGTAATTGGTCTCCGCGACCGATTTTTTGTATTCTTCATACGACCTCATTCCTTGTGCACGAGTCAGAAATACTATAATTTTGCACCCTAACTCCTCACCTCTTTTGCAAAGTTCAAGAAATGATATATTTGGCTTAGCAGTCAATATGGGAATAGGAATTTGTGTAAACCCCAAAAGTTCAATCCCATCTTTTGTAACTAAATTCTGACCGGGTAAGCTTGGAATATGCATCGCAAGACCGGTTGCAAGAACTGCCGCTCTATTTGCAGCTAACCCTATTCCTAAAGTTGAACTGACAACTATAACGACCTTTAATTCTTCATGTTCTTCCATATTTCAATTATTATAACTAATAAATTTGTGATTGGGCAAAGCGGGGAGGAATCATCCTCCCCGCATGGTATCAATGCCACACTAGCCACTCCGAGGTGAAAAATGGGCAACACATGGTTCACATGATGTGCGGTGTTGATAAAGACCTTGTCTTGCCTCTTGAACTTCTAACATTGGAATAAGCTCTTCAGCCGGGTAGTCGGTTCTTCCTTCCCAAACCTCCGGTGCGTGTTCTTGCGAATAATTAACACGAATTGTCCCTCCTCCTATTCTTTCCAAAGCTGAAAGCTGTCGTTGTAAGCCTTGATAGGTTGGACACCAATGACTATCTCTTTCAACACCTCCTTTTCCTGATAATGCTTCTGACATAATTTCTCACCCCCTTTCATGTTTTAATTTATATTTGGCATACTAAAAACCCGCCGGGTGGCGGGTCTTGTTGGCAAAAAAAATCCCCGCCTATTTGCGGGGTATGTGTTTTCTAATGCAATACATTAGTCACCCCGCGTAAGCAGGGTAAAAAAGTTATTGATTCCTTTTATGTAGCCTTGTGTCAACATAATTCAATTATACCATGAAATGCTTCAAAAGCAAAACATCATGTTCAAACACTCCTATGTGATATTGGCATACTATCTTCAGGCAAGTTCAGATTCAGATGATTGAGCACCGGATACCATTTCCAAACATACTCTTCTATTTGGTTCCAATTTTCAGCAAACTTGTCCACCGAAGAATTCAAACATATTGGAGTAATTGTGGTATTTCTTTTATACCAAACGTATCAGTAAAGTGTCCGGCCCCCTTAATTAAAACACTTTTCCCTCCTAGCCTTTTACTCATCTGCTCATTAATAAAATAAGTACAATACGGATCATTATCAGAGCTTATACAATAAATCTCTGAAACATTTTTCTTAATTTTTTCATGATCCAGAGCATTTGGCCAAAACAGCCGATGTTCTTTTGTTAAATCATTAAAATCCCAACCCGATATTAAAAACATTTTCTTAAACAAATATTTTTCAGCCAGTCTCATTGCTAGTAAACAGCCAATGCTGTGGCCAAAGATAATCATATTCCTATTAATAGTTAATAAATTCTTAATAAAATCCAACTGTTTCTTCATGTCAGGTAAGTCCGTATCCATAGTTGGAAGTTCGGGAAGATAAACTTGATATCTTCGTTTTTCAAGCTCTTGTTTTAACCACGAATACCAATTGTTTTCTGGCTTTTCATACCAAGCATGTAAAATGAGCGCTTTCATAAATGTATTATATCAAGCAAACAAAAACGATAAACGCGTTGATGTTTGACAGGACTTATATCCTGTGGTAAAGTATAAGTACCATACGCGTACCTATGTATCAGCCATTTTTTGAAATCTCACCTAGAATAAGCAGTGCTCTGGAAGCAATTGGACAGATTCTTGGATTTTTAAAAGCCACTCGTATCCCTAAAGCCTACGAAAAAGAATATCTAACAAAAGTAATTATAGATACTATAAATTCTTCAACTGCTATTGAAGGTAACACTCTTACTCCTTCTCAAATAAGAAAAGTTGTTAAGGGTAAAAAAATTATTGCTATGCAAAAGGATATCCAAGAAGTTAAAAATTATCATCGAGCCGTTAAGGAACTAATAAAAATTACGAAAACCAAAGACGATATATCTGAAAAAATAATTCTTAACTTACATAAAATTATTACCAACAAGCTTGATATTAATCGATCAGGTCAATATCGAAAACAGATGGTTATTGTTGGTGATTATTTATCTCCCAAACCTAATGAAGTTCTAAGACTAATGAAGGAGTTTGTCAAATGGATTAATAAACCCACTCCAACAGACTTATCGCCACTTCTTTATGCTGGTATAGTTCATTATCGTTTTGTTGCCATTCATCCTTTTGCTGACGGTAATGGTCGAACGGCAAGGATTTTAACCAAATTAATTCTGATGAAATTTGGTTATAACATTACTAAGTTATTCTCTCTTGAAACTTATTATAATCGTGACAGAAAAGCTTATTATCAAGCATTATCAACCATAGATAAATATCGTATTGACAGAAAAGAAAATTTAACGCTTTGGCTCGAATATTTTATTGAAGGAATGCTTGTTGAGGCAGAAAGAGCAAGGTCTAAAATAATTGAACTCCAGTCAAAAAGTAAACAGGTACCGATATTATTAACTAATAGCCAACAAAAAGCTTTAGTTTGGTTTACAAAAAATAAAATTCTGCGAATGCAAGATTATATTAAAATATCAGGACTAAGCCGTAAAGGTGCATATAAAAGCCTAAATGTATTAGTTAAATTAAGGCAAATTATCAAGGTCGGGGTGGGAAAACAAACCTATTACGTCTTGCTTGAAAAATAATCTACCCCCCGCTACAACATTTTTTAAAGACCATTCTGGACCCGGGTTCGACTCCCAACATCTCTGCCAAATTAGAATTGCATCTTAATAGGCAAATCTCTTGTTCCGTTGGGAAACATTCTTTTACCCATACGATGAACTCTATCGTATACTTGTGACGAAGGTCTATAACTATCTCCTGCCTCAAAAAGGACTTGTGTCGAAGCTGACACAGCCCTCATGTTCATTTCTCTCATAACAGCAATTGCTTTTTGCTGTGTTTGTATATCTTGCCAAGAGATCCGTTCAATATCTCTCATCTGAGTTGCCCCCCCTGCCAAATGAGCCACAGCTTCAACAGGATGAGCCTGAGCATGTAAGAAAAATTGGATGGGAATTATGAAATAGGTTCTGTCATCATGAAGAGACCGAGTACTTATAATGCCCTCGGGTACAAAATGAGGAGGTCGAATGACCGGAAGTCTCGTTATTTGAGCGGTTGTTGATAGCAGATCATTATTAAGCACCGTAACAACGGGGTGAGGACCAGGTTCTAACAAGCGCCATGCTTGAGTGCCAGTTTGACGGAGGAATGGACTTAATGCCCTATTAGCCAACCATCCTAAACCTGCATGGATATAGTCAATAAACACTCCAATATTTTGAGTGGCAAGCTGTTGTTGAAAAAATATAGCATTGCCTAAATATTGGGCATATCGAGCATTAATCAGATCAAATGCATGGGAAACGCCATCATCAGATGGTAAGTATTCCTCGGCTGTCTCTATAGTCATTTGGGGATATTATAGCATAGAGACAATCTATGCTATTTTTTTACTAAACAAGATCGTGTCCTCCCTTTGAAAAAGGATTACATCTTACAATCCTCCAGACACCAAGACTACTCCCCTTAATTACCCCGTATTTTCTAACAGCCTGCTCAAAATATTTAGAACAAGTTGGGTGAAATTTACAATCTCCACCAAAAAGTAAAAAATGACTTCCCACGAGCAATCTTAATGGTTGGTTTTTCTGATACCATTTGATTAAAGAAACAAGCGGTTTTTTTATCATTGTGTCAAACTAAAGTATAATACAAGCATGAAAATAACAATAATTTCTCTCTTTCCTGAGATGATACGGGGTTTTTTAAACGAAAGTATTATCAAACGTGCCCAAGAAAAAGGCAAGGTCACAATAAAAACTATTAACTTAAGAGATTTTGGGGAGGGGGCATATAAACAAGTTGATGACAGGCCCTATGGAGGAGGAGCGGGGATGATCCTTATGGTTTCGCCTTTGGCAAAAGCCATAAAGAAATCAAAAATTAAAAATCAAAAAATAAAAATTAAGAAAAAAATTATTCTTACCTCTCCCAGAGGAAAGAAATATTCACAAGAGGTTGCTCAAGAATTTTCTAAACTTGATGATTTGACCATTATATGCGGACACTATGAAGGGATTGACGAGAGAGTCGTGGATTATGTTGATGAGGAGATATCGTTGGGGGATTTTGTTATGACTGGAGGAGAAATAGCAGCTTGTGCAATTATTGATTCTGTTGTTCGACTGATCCCGGGAGTTTTAAAGAAGACAGAGGCAACAGCCGAGGAAAGTTTTTTTGATGTTTCGACTGAAGAGCTTCTTAAGTTAATTCCCGACGACGGGGATCTTTTAAATCTTTTTAAAAAAAATATTAAGAAGGTAAAACTCATTGAATACTCTCACTACACCCGCCCTGTCGACTTTGGGGGAGATAAGGTTCCCGAAGTATTGTTATCGGGAGATCATAAAGAAATTCAGAATTGGCGGATAAAACAGGCTTTTTTATTAACCAAGAAACGCCGCCCCGACCTCTTGCGCAAGTGAGATGTGTCATGTATATTTCATCACATGGTAAATTTTCAAAAAGTCTCCAAAAAATTTGGAACTACAACTGCTGTCTCTGACTTAACTTTTTCAATAAAAGAGGGAGAAATCGTCGGACTTCTTGGGTTAAATGGGGCCGGCAAAACTACAACAATGAGGCTTATTGTTGGCGCTCTGTCTCCAAATGAGGGAGTCGTGAGAGTAAATAATTACGATCCAATTGCAAACCATCTTAACACAGCATCTTTAATTGGGTATCTTCCTGAGAATAACCCACTATACCTTGATATGTTAGTTAAGGAATATTTAAAGTTTGTAAGCGCGGTTAAGGAAAAAACAAGCGATGATTATTTTACTGACATTATCAGGCAAACAGGTTTAATAGGATATCTAAACAAAAAAATAGAAACATTATCTCGTGGATACAAACAACGAGTTGGGCTTGCAACAGCTTTGCTTGGCGACCCAAAGATAATTATCCTTGACGAGCCAACATCGGGCCTTGACCCAATTGAACAAGAAAAGATCAAAGACTTAATAGTTAATCTTGGCAAAAATAAAACAATAATATTTTCAACACATATCTTATCTGAAGTTGAAGATATTGCAACCCGACTCTTAATCCTTAATAAAGGAATCATTGTTTATGATGGAGAGAATCCGAGAAAGTTAGGATCGGTTGAAGTTTTATTTAAAAAATATGTTTCTTAAATTAAGAAAAAACATTATCTTGTCTTTAACAAAAAAAGAGCTAGGTTATTATTTTAACAACCCATTTGGATATATTGCCGCAACTCTTTTTGGAATATTTGCATCTTTTGTGTTTGTTAAAGACATATTTTTAGTAGGGGACGGATCGATGAGGCAATTTTTTGAAATTCTAGTCTGGTTACTATTGATTTTTGTCCCTACCGTTGCTATGAGACTTTTCAGTGAAGAGAAGCGTTTAAAAACACTTGAGTTGCTGTTGTCTTTTCCGGTAACTATTGAAGAGATTGTTTTAGCAAAATTTTTGTCACTAATTGTTTTTTGTTTTATTGCCGTTACCCTAACGTTCTCAATTCCCGTCTCATTATTTTTTATATCCAGTCCTCCTGTATCGACAATTATTGTTAGCTATTTAGGAGTTTTTATGTTTATTGGATTTCTTGGTTCCGTATCATTATTTTTCTCAAGCAGGACAACAAGCCAAATTGTAGCCTTATTGTCTTCTGTTCTTGTATCATTCGTATTTTTAGTATTTGGAAGCGATTTTTTTGGTTCATTTTTACCCCTTTCTCTTAAAAACATACTGGTTTTTATGTCTCCCTTAAACTATTTGGACTTTTTTTATAAAGGGATCATTGACTTAAGATCGGTTATCTTTTTCTTGACATTTATTTTAGTTTTTTTAGTTTCTAGCTATTTGTCAATTAGGAAAAATAGATCATGATTAACAGGGCATTTTCAGAATTTTCAAATTTTTTGTTCTCAACCTCAACAAGTATAAAACTTGTCCTTTTTATTTTTATCTGCTTAGTCACTAATATTCTAGCCTCTCTTGTCCCTTTAAGACTTGATATGTCGCGACAAAGCGCATATTCTCTCTCTACGCCAACTAAAAAAATCCTGTCCAAGGTTAACAAACCAATAATGATAACCGTTTATGTCTCATCAGACATTCCCTCACGTACTCTCCCGCTTAAACGAGACGTAATTGATTTCCTGAAAGAATACAAAAACACCTCAGGAGGTAAGATAGGACTGTCTTTTAAAGACCCGACAAAGGACAATAAAGCTAAAACTGAGGCAGTAAAAGCCGGCGTGCCTCAAATCCAATTTTCAGAAGTTGATAAAGATCAATATAAAGTTTCATCGTCTTTTTTTGGACTAACCCTAAGTGACGGAGAAAATACGGCAGTTGTGCCCCAAGTCGTAACCGTCTCAACGCTCGAATATGATGTCACCTCCGCGATTTATAAGATGACTCGGGTCACGCCTCAAAAAATTGCTTTGGTGGACTTTCCCCAAGCTTATGATCCTAGAGAAGATATGTTTACAACACTTAAAAGGTCACTGGGGAAACAGTTTGAAATAGAAAATATCAAGTTGGCAACCGACTCGTTGTCTCTTGACCCCAAAAAAACAAGGGCAGCTTTATTTATTGCTGATGGATTTTTGCCATCAACCAAAAAAGTTCATAAACAGCTGGCCAATTACATCGAAAATGGCGGGACGCTGGTTGTTTTTGCTGATGGAGTTGCTGTTTCTGACGGGCTTGAAGTGGGGCCTGCAACTCACGATTTATTTGATTTCTTTAAAAAATATGGAATTGTTTTAAACAAAAACCTAGCGCTATCATTTAGCGCCCAGTCGGCTACTTTTGCAACAGGACTAGGAGCGTTTGTTGTGAAATATCCGCTTTGGGTTGCAACAAGTGAGTTTTCAAAACAAACGTCCGACTTTATTAACATTACACAGCTGATGTTCCCTTGGGCATCTTCAGTAAGCATCATCCCATCAACAATTGCAAAAACTTTGGTTAAGAGTCCTTCAAATTCATGGGTCCAAACTAAGAATTTTATTGTTATTCCAAATGGTATCCCTGCGCCACAAAAAAACAAACTTTCCTCATATTCCTTAATTGCAGAAAGCAGCGTAAACACAGGTAGACTTTTGGTTATCCCGTCAGCCCGATTTGTAAGAGAGCAGTATTTAGCCCAAGCGCAAGGAAACGTGGAGTTTGTTGTTAATGTGCTTAATCGATATGTGTCGGGAGGTGCATTGTCAGGAATTCGTGCCAGAGCCACTCTAACCAATCCTTTAAAACCATTAAACAACGAGCAGAAAGACAGAGTGCGTTTTAGAATTTTAGGTATATTGCCGGCGATCTTTTTGTTACTCGGAGGATTTAGGTTGTTTAAAAGATACAAATATCAAAATAAGTGAATCTATTGTATCGCATTGTCGATTGTTTTTTCCCTCATTTCTGTGTTTGTTGCGGATCAATCGGCACAGATTTATGTCTTAATTGTTTGAGTAAAATTAAGCCAAGAATAGTAGCTCAGTGTGTTTATTGTTATGATTATGTTGAAAATGGCAAAACGCACAAGAACTGTCTGAAAAAATACGGAATTGACGGCGTATGGATTCTATTTCCCTACGCACCCCTGTTAAGAACGATCATTCATGCCGTTAAATATCGAAACGTCAGAGGAGCAATGCGAGATTTAATTATCTCAAAAGGACAAACGCGTCTGGCTTATCAATGCAGACAGATTTTTCCACAGGATGCTATTTTAATTCCAATACCATTGTTCTCATCAAGACATCGTAGCCGTGGTTTTAACCAGGCAGCTTACATAGCCGATGTATTTGGTCACCTGTTTAAATTAAACGTTGACGAGACGATTCTTTTAAGAAAAAAAGATACAACCGCCCAAAGTGCAATTAAAGAGAAAGGAGCCCGATTTGAAAATATTAAAGGCGCTTTTGAGATAAACACAAAACAGAAAATAAGAACAATTGTTTTAGTTGATGATGTTTGGACAACAGGAGCAACAATGCTTGAGGCTTGCAAGGTTTTAAAACAAAGCGGAGTGATCCAAGTATTTGCCTTAATTTTATCAGGCAAAATACAACCAAGCGCTTGAAATGAGTTAATAAATTGTTTATACATAAAGATACATGGTTCAAAAAATCGAGATCTCCTCAAGGACGATAATCTTCACCGTGTTTTTCCTCCTTTTCCTTTGGATTTTATGGATAATTAGAGAACTAATTTTTGCGCTTTTGTTTGCGTTCATTTTTATGAGTGCGTTCAAGCCAGCCGTATCTTATCTTCACCGGAAAAAAATCCCGCGGGGGATTGCTGCATTTGTTATATTTGCCACAGCAATTGGGTCGGCCGTCTTTTTGTTTAGGTTTATCCTCCCGCCTGTAGTTGGTGAAATTATTATTTTTGTTAAAAATTTGCCGTCTCTTATAACGGCAGCTTTTCCGTTCCTTGCCTCATCAATCAACACGGACTCTTTGGTTGGGTTGCTACCTAATATTACCAACAATGCATTCCGACTCGTTACGGGCGTTTTTTCGAATGTGATATTTTTAATATCAGTATTGTTCTTTACCTACTATTTTCTTCTGGAGGAACAATTCTTAGGCAGTTTTGTTGGAAAGTTTTTAGAAAAACACAAGGCTGACTTAATTCTTGATATTATCGATAAAGTCGAGAAAAGAATGCACGCATGGGTCTGGGGAGAGTTTGTATTAATGATGATTATTGGAATAATGACCTATATTGGACTTTCTTTTTTGGGAGTAAAATTTGGACTGTCCCTGGCCGTTATAGCGGGATTACTGGAAGTTGTGCCAATAATCGGGCCGATATTGTCAGCTGTTCCGGCGTTTTTTGTGGCAGGTGCCGTCTCGCCCGTTTTAGGCGGGACAATAATCGTTCTTTATGTAATTATTCAGCAGCTTGAAAATAACTTAATTGTTCCAATGATTATGAGACGGGCGGTTGGGATGAATCCGGTTTTAACACTCATTGCCCTTAGCATCGGTGGCAAGTTAGGTGGAGTTTTTGGAATTATTCTTGGCGTTCCAATTGCTCTTGCTGTTGAGACAATCTTAATTGAAGTATCGAAAAATAGACACTAACTCTTAATGCTTTCAACTGTAATTTCAGGTACAACAATCGGCCTTAAAGGGGTTTTGGTCAGGGTTGAAGTTGATGTGTACAATCGGGGATTTCCCCAGTTCAGGGTGGTTGGATTACCGAGCAAATCGATCGAGGAGTCCAAAGATAGAGTCAAAACCGCAATAAAAAATCTAGGATTTAAGTTTCCACAGGGTAGAATTATTGTTAATCTGGCTCCTGCTGATATCCCCAAGGACGGTTCAATATTTGACGTTCCTATTGCCCTTGGAATACTCTCATCATCCGGCGTTGTCCCGCCCGAAACACTAAAAAAGAAGTTATTTTTTGGCGAACTCTCCCTTGAGGGGAAAATAAGAGCTGTTATTGGCTCGCTGCCAATTGCCATTTCGGCAAAGAAAGAAAATATAGACACTTTTTTTGTTCCACATGGAAACCTAAAAGAGGTATCTCTTTTAGATGATATTCATATATTTGCTCCTAAGACGTTAGCTGAAATTATTGAGCACCTCAATGAACAAATAACTTTACCAGAGTTTACTTCCTTAGGTATTGACGAGTTATCAAATTTAGATTTGTCATCTGATTTTGCGGTGATTAAAGGTCAGACGGCTGCTAAGCGCGCTTCAGAAATTGCTGCAGCTGGAGGGCACAACCTCCAACTGATCGGTCCTCCAGGAAGCGGAAAGACAATGATCGCCAAGGCAATACCCGGCATTTTACCAAGACTAACCCGAGAGGAAACTGTCGAAGTTGCTCAGGTTTACTCAGTCGCTCGTCGTGAGGGAAATTTTATAAAGTCCTTAAAACGTCCATTTCGAAGTCCTCATCACACAATCTCAATTGTTGGTATGGTTGGAGGTGGCGGAGTCAGAGTTCTGCCGGGTGAGATATCACTTGCCCATAGAGGAGTATTGTTTTTGGATGAATTTCCGGAATTTCCCCGTTCAATTATTGAGTCGCTTAGGCAACCCTTGGAAGATGGAGTTATTACTGTGACCCGTGCATCAGGCTCAGTAGTGTTCCCGGCGAGATTTATGCTTGTTTGTGCCTCAAACCCCTGTCCGTGCGGATATCTGGGTCATCCTAAAAAAGATTGTGTTTGCACGGCATCTGACGTTGTTAAATATCAAAAGAAACTATCAGGGCCAATTATTGACAGAATCGATTTGCATGTTCACTGCCAAGCAGTCAACACAAAGGAAATTCTTAATATGGATCCAAGCGAGTCAAGCGTAATCATCCACGCTCGTGTTGAAAAGGCAAGAGAAAGACAATATGAAAGATTTAAAAATGAAACCATGCAGACAAATTCGGAAATGGGTCAGAAAGAAATTAAAAAACACATTGCTTTAGACACACAATGTCTTAATCATCTAAAAACGGCCATTGACCGCTACGGTCTTTCGGCCAGAGGATATTTTAGAATTCTAAAAGTAGCCAGAACTATTGCCGATCTTGCCGGATCTAGTAGTATACAAACTCCTCATTTGCTTGAGGCAATTCAATTCCGGGTATTTGAGCCTCAATAATTATTGTTTAATGTGAAAACTTAATATATCATCAATAATGATGCCTGCTAATAAAAAAACTTCAACAAAATTTTTTCAATTGGTCGGATTAGTTATTTTAATAATAATCGGGATTATTAGTCTTGTTTCATTACAAAAATCCCAACCTTCCCAACCAAAAGCCCAAGACACAAGTGAATGTAGGAGTAATATAAAACTCAATATTCTTGATATGGCCGGGAAGACTTTTACCAACTTTTCATCACTTAGTTGGGGGTTAGATAACACAATCCTAAAAACTATTAATAAATTTTCGCCGACTGCTGATCTTAATGTTACAATACAAGACGATCGATCTCAAAACAGAAAACTCATATTTGACCAGTCTGAATTTGCAATAGTTGCTGCTAAACTTGATGAATCTGTTATTGATTCAACAGAAAATTCTGTTAGTTTCAGCTCGTTTTGTGGCAAAAAAACACTAACGATCCTGGCCCAACCCCAACCGAAAATAGAATTTGCCTCAAACGCGGCAGCTCAAAGCTCAGCCCAAAGTTGCAATACACGATGTGATGTTAAAGAGCAAAATTGTCCGGATGACTTCGTGTGTGTCTCAAGCTGTCTATCGGGCAAAGCCTGCCCGAAAACATTTCAAGGAGTTTGTCGGGCTGCAGCCTGCCCAAAAAGCCTTTCTTGTGGTTGTCTGCCTCCGCCAACGCCAACGGCATTGCAACCGCTTACGCACGGCGTAAAAGGGAAAATCCGTTTTACTGGCGGGGTCCAACCTCGTCGGTATATTCGTTTTTTCTTTCGTAGAGCTGGAACGGAAGATGATGGTAGCGAATATCAAAGCTTGAGTAAATACAAAATATCCCCAAACGGAGTTGATTTTCAGTTCAATCCCCATGAAAGATTTAGTAGTGGCTGGCGTGACTTTGTGATATATTCAAGAAAAGATTTTCTAAACTCTGATGGAGATATAATCGAGCAATTCCCAAAAGGGACCAAAATAATTTACAATGGTCCCTGCAAATCTTCGTCAAGACCGGATGAATGCGAGTTGAATCTTCCTAGTGATGGGGGTGTTATTAACCTTGACATCACCATAAATTTTCCTCCAATTGATGAATCTAAAACTGGAGAGTTAGCAATTGGAGGAAAAATCGGCGGTTCAACTGAGAATCTGGCCGGTCGTTACTTAAAGTTTACTGCCTGCCGGGTTGATCCGATTGACAACACCTGTCTTGATCCGATAAACAGTCAAAAATCGTTATTTGCTCTTATTCCACCCAATGGTCAATCAACTATTCTCTCCTCTCCCGTGTCTCTTACTCCCGGAAAGTATCTTATCACTACTGAGACCGACTCTTATTCTGAATACTGGGGAGGCAACGCCATTCCCCTTCCTGACCAAACCGGAATAAACCCCCTTGAGGGAAAATGTGACGAATACGACACTGATTTGCGCCATTGTTACCGTTGGGTCAGAGATGGCTATTCCTCCCAGGCTGATTTTTATTTCTTATTTCCATCTGAGGATCGCGGTGTAATAAAGGGGGAAATTCTTATCAATGGGTACTTACCTATCAAGGGTTATGTTGCCGAGGTAAAGCTTTGTAAGTGGAGTTTATCAAAGATAATTGGCGATTGTCTGCCGCCGTTTCAAACCCTCACCTTTCGCTATAGCGGCTACCAGCATCTTGTCATTCCCGATATTCCTCAGGGCAGATATGTTGCCAGCATGAGCAAGTATTATTTTGAAGAGGACAGAACAATCTCATCCAAACCGATTCCATATCCGGTAGGTACCAGATATTCACTCTTATCAAATATTTACCCCCCTTATCGTCTACCATTTTCTGACGATCAGACTATTATTGACGTAGGTAAAGGCGGGCAGTGGTATTCTGATGTTGCATTCAGAATTACACTATCTGAAACAGGCTGGTCACTTCCGATGGCCCTGCAGATGGATAGCCGGTTAAATTTTTCCGCAGAGGATGATAATTGGGGCCCGATGTTTGATGCTTGTCTGATAGTAAATAATCAGCCCGATTGCAGTCAAAAATATAGCGCGATGTTTATAGTGTCGGGAATATTAGAAAACTTACCCTTGCATTTTTATATTAATGAAGACTTTTCCCGGCTGCCCCAAGGGCAATTTTTGCTGACACCCCGAAAAGGACTTTATGACAGCGCCGGCAAGATGTTAATTGATCCCTACATGAAAATTATTCGCGAGAATTGTTCTGAGCCTTACGGCGAGTTGGGTTGTATTATCTCGTCGGTTGAAAAATATCAACCGCAAATGCCGGGGCCATTGTATAAATTTGATTTCCGTGTCCCGTCCCACATAAAAGGAACACTGCAAATCAGAAACACTACCGGAGTTAATCTTGACATTAATGATGTTGACTTCAATATCTGTCGCAACGATCGTGACAGTAAAGAGTGTTATTTGGCCAAATCAAAACCGGGCAACACACTTAATTTGACTAAAAAGAGCAGAAATTTGTTTGAAGTTAATTTCAACATTAAGGACGGGGCAACAAGCGCAATTACTACAGGCAACTCTTACGGCATACAGTCAATCATTAAAATTGCCGGCCGACCCGCTCCTCTTACAATATTTCACCAATATATCAGCGCTCCTCAGGATAATCTGCAGCTGGTAACAAACATAACCGATCTCAATCTTGATCCGGCACAAAAAGTAACTAAAAAAGTGCTTCTTTTAAAGCAAAATCCTTATCTGCCACTACTACACAAACGATTGTTTGAAGTATTTTATACATATGTTGATCAAAACAAGCTTGCCAACGATGCCATTTCATATTTAAACAAGAGTATTCCGGTTGCAACCTATGAACTTACCAAGATTATCGATTATGACCATATGCCACCGGCAAAAGATATTGGCGGGACAACCACTCAAGAGCAGGATTATATTGCTTGCACACAGCATGTATCCGCTGATAATCCGGGCTGTACGCGCCTCTCTAGCCGTACCATTGATTATATAAAGCTATTTGATGAGCCTGAGCTTAAAATCTGTGATCTGGTTAATGATAACAAGATCGATGAGGTGTGGAATATGGCATTGCCTTTTACGGGGGTTGGTGAGGGAGACATGGTCGGACCTAATCCTTACAATGTAAACGGGTTGGTTGTCAAGAATACCAAATGTAACCGTAACGTTCCAATTTTAGGAATTGATATTACTCGCGCTCCAGAATTAGCAATACATTCTTTAGGGCACAGAATGGAGTCGACAATGACGCTTGTGTACCATTCTCTTAAATGGGACTATCCGCCAACAAATAATTGGGAAAAATATGTTATTGCCAAAAGCCACGCAGTGCAAGGAGCCAAAATTTTTGGCTGCGGCAGCGTTCATGCACCGCCCAACGCCGTTAAAGGTTATGATTATCTTTTGTCAAACGAGGTAGATTCTTATTGTCAAAGTTTTTTTGATTATCCGGTAATTAACGAAAATAATTTTGTTAAAGTCAACAGTTTAACATGGGGGCAAACTGAAGCTGGATATTATCAGTGGTGGTTTAGTCATATCCCGTCAGTTGTGGGCAGGGGAGCTGACGGTGTTTTGCAAAACTGGTGGACATACTTTCTTGATCCTGATTTTACGGCTAAAGAAGCAGGAGTAACGTCCGTTGCTGAATTTAATAAAGCGGCAAGATCCCAAGTGCATAGCCGCTATTTAAATAAGGGTGAATAACACGAGGGGGCCTTGTTTTTTGACATAGTTTTTGATATATTACTAGCATCGAAAAACGAAAAGAGGTATGATTTATGCCAAAGGTTACTAAAAAGAATACTCCGTTCCCCGCAACGTCAATGGATCAGCTTCTTCAATCTGTTTCCTTTCAACCTCCCAAAAAAGGTCTTGAAACTGACGCAAAAATTGTCTCAATCTCAAAAAAAGGCGTGTTATTTGATTTGGGGTGGAAGTCTTACGCCGTTCTTGGCGAGCTTGAAGTTCAGGAGCTAGGGCCATTCTCAGCGCATTTGCATGTTGGAGACGAAGTCAAAGTGAGAGTTGTTGTTGAGGAATCAAAAGAAGGATATCCGGTAGTTTCAATGAAACGTTTTTTTGACAAAGGGAGATGGGATTTGTTGGAAGAAAAATTTAAGAATGAAGGAGAAATTGAAGTAATGTGCGGTGATTATGGCAAAGGGGGAGTGTTTATTGATTTTATGGGGATAAGAGGAGTTATTCCTAAAATTCAATTAACTCAGGAGTATATTGATAGTCCTCAGAAATTAAAAGGGCAAAAATTAAAAACAAAAGTTTTAGAAGTTGATCGCCAGAAAAATCGTCTTGTCGTTTCTCAAAAAGCAGCAGTACTTGGAATTTCATATAAAAGTATCAAAGAAAAATTCGACAAAATTGTCATTGGTAAAAAATACAAGGCAAAGATCATAGGATTCTCCGAATTTGGGGTTTTTTGCGAAGTTGACAAAATTGAAGGATTGATTCATATCTCAGAAATTTCGTGGGCCAAGGTTATCGATTCAAGTAAGTATCTTGAAGTAGGGTCGACAATTGACGTTGTTGTCGTTGAAAAGAACGAAGATAATCTAAAACTTAATCTTTCAATAAAACGCTTAACCCCCGATCCTTGGGAAGAGCTTGAAAAGAAATATCCAAAAGAAAAAGCAATAACAGGTGAGATTATTCGTAAAGAGAGATATGGATATATTGTCAGACTAGAACCGGGTATTGAAGGGCTTATCCATATCTCAAAAGTTGAAGGTAATGACACAATTGTCGTTGGACAGACCGTATCGGTTTACATTGAAAATATAGATGCTAAAAATCGTCGGATTAGCCTCGTGTTAGTCCCTCTTGAGAAACCAGTAGCCTATCGTTAATTTGCTTGAAAATAGCCTTTCAATCTTGTATAATCGTTCTTGCTCTGGTGATTTGAGCGTTTTGGAACCACCTCTTCTCATTCCGAACAGAGTCGTGAAACGAAACAGCGCTGACGATACTCTTATTGGGGGACAATAAGTCGTTGCCAGGGCTTTTTTTTGGCCAAAAACAAAAAACCAAGCTGGGATATCTGCTATAATCAAGTCAAATGCCAGACATATCTCCTTTACCCAAGTTACAATCTCATAGTGTTTTTCACACCTTTTGTAAATATCCGCAAGTTGCCTTTGAAAGTCAGCACGAACATGAAATTGTTATTTTAACACTTCGAGCTCACCCATTTACCCAGACTAATTGGATTATAATTTCAATTATTGGGTTTTTGTCGCCTTTTGTTTTGGATGTTTTTTTAGTCGGACGAGCTCAAGTTTTAGTGGTTTTATTTGCCAATGTTTTCTGGACTTTGATAGTTTTGAGTTTTGCATTCTACAACCTGTTAAGGTGGGTATTTAATGTTGGTATTATAACTAACGAGCGGGTGCTAGACGTTGATTATGTTTTTATCCAAAAAGAGATAACCGAAGCTGCAATATATGACATTACCGATGCAACGGCTCGAACCACGGGTTTTTTCCCAAACCTATTTAACTACGGAGACGTTTTTGTACAAACAGCAGGAACAAATGAAAATATTGAATTTTTAGCGGTGCCTCATCCAAACGAGGCAGTTGGGATCATTAATCAGTTTGCTCAAGCTACTCATGGAGATAATTGACAGAGTTTTTGAATTTATTCAAAGCGGTAACTTATTTGTCTTTTTTACAAAACTTTTTGGAATAGTCCTGGGAGGACTTTATCTTTTTTTTACACTCGTCATGGTCCAGCAGGTAATTACTCTCAAGAAAGTTGTTGAGGTACATGACCGGGGTATATTATTACTTTTATCTCAAATACAATTTGTAGCAGCGATTGGAATTTTGTTATACGCAGTAGTAATCTTGTAGTATGAAACTACAGCATGAGTTTTTTCTCCAGGCGGTAGCCGATAGCCAATATTTAACCGATGGGATTTGTGAAGACTCTATGGCTCTATTTTTGAGAGTTTTAAAGCAGGACGAGGGACTGCTGACTGAAGGACCACTCCAAAATATTCAAAAAGAAATTAAAGATAAAACACCAACAACGCTGACCCAATTTGCCAAGATAATAAATTCTGTTTTAACTGCGCTTGAATTTCAATCGAGCTTTGCTTTTTCAGCATGTTATTTAATTGAAGATAGAATCTATCTTGTAACGGCCGGTCTGGGTGGAATATTTATAACCCAAAATAACAAAGTAGCCCGTCTTATCATGGGAGAACAAAATGCCTCAGGTCGCCCTAAACCAGACGAGCTGCTAATACTTGGGGCGTACGATACAACTTTCAAAGATGCTCAGACTTCCAGCCTTAACTTAATCGGAGAAGAATTTGATGAAAAAATGACCAATTTATACAGCCTGCACGATATTGGTGGTTTTGTCGTGAGCCACCTTATGCAAGATGTCCCAACAACAGCCGTTGCTCAAGTAAGACCCGATGAAGACAATAAAAACGTTCCAAATGAAGAAGAAATACTCTCGACAACAACCGGTAGTACAAAAAAAAGAAAAATAACACTAATTGCGTCCGTTGTAATAATACTGATTCTATTCTGGAGCGTAGTGTTTGGTTATCAACGTCGTCAACGACAGGAGATTTTGTCCGTGTTAAAACAGACAGAACCCCAGATAGAATCAAAGATACAGGACGCCGAAGAGGAACTTGAATTTGATCCCCATGCAGCGAAATCTTTAGCCTCTGAGGCTGAGTTACTCTTTGAACCAATATGGCAAAAAGCCCAAAAAAATAATTTAACAGAAGAAAAGGACGTAAAACAAATTCACGAAAGAATTGAAGCAACTATTTCTAAAATAAGTAATGTCGGGAATAAAAAACCTGAGGAATTTTACGATCTTACTCTCTTAAGTAAAAATGTTAATATCACTAGACTTATGCCAACGGACGACGATTCAATTGGGTTTCTGGACACGGAACATAAAAAGATCTATCAAGTGGCAATAGAGAAAAAATCGGTTAAAACCTTCTCGCCAAAAAAATTAACTGATAAAAGTCTGGCGGTTATCGACAAGAACAGATTGTTTTTCACAACCTCTGACGGTATTTTCATGGATGATTATACAAATAACAAGAAGATTGCTAACCATGAAGAATGGGGCAACGTTGTTGATTTTATAACATTCAATGGTAATCTCTATCTTCTTGATATCCAAAAAGATGAAATCTATAAATATCTAGTTGTTGATGCGTCAACTTTTTCCAATAAAAATTCTTATTTCAAGACTGGACAATCTGTTGACCTTAAAAACGCTACAAGCTTTGCTGTAGATGGAGCTTTTTATATAGGTTTTTCTGACGGTAAAGTGCTGAAATATATAAGCGGAATAAAACAAGATTTTACGTTGAAATCTCCTAGAGAACTTAAGGTCTCGAAGGTACTTACAAATATTAATACTGATAATCTTTACGTCTTTGACCAAAAGCAAGGGGTAGTGTTTGTCTTTTCTAAAGAAGGAGAGTACAAAAAAGAAATTGTGTCTCGGTATTTAAAAGATGCGACCAATATGGCGCTTATTAAAGGAGATAAGATAATCTTTCAGGCGAGTTCAAAAATATACATCTTGAAATAGTTGTCTTGACAATATAACTTACGTTTGTCATTATCATATATTATGAAAGTCATTAAACACGTTGTTGTTTTTTTTGTTGGCCTATATATTGTTTTGGCGTCGAACATGTTTTTTGTTCACACACTTATAAGTAGTGGCGACTCACTATTTCAGCCGGTGAAAGAAGCAAATGCACAATCTATTGTCTTGCCGACAATAACGCCAACTCCCACATCAGTGCCTACCAATACTCCAACGCCCACACTGCTGGTTGTTGGCGATCCAGTAACTATTGAAATACCAAAATTTTCAATTAATACCCATATTGTCCCAGTTGGGATTGCAGAGGATAACACAATGCAAACCCCAGGTGACTTTAGTCAGGTCGGATGGTATAACAAAGGGATACGCCCCGGGGAGGAAGGAGCCGCGATAATTAACGGCCATTATGATGATACTCAAGGTAAGCCGGCAGTTTTCTACAATCTATCTGATCTAAACACAGGAGATGAAATTGTCGTTAAAACAGCATTGGGGAAAATACTAAAGTTTCAGGTGGAGTCGTCATACAGTGAAGAATATACTTCTTTTCCAAAAGAGTTGGTTTATTCAAAATATGAAGGAAAAGGAATCCGATTGATTACTTGTGATGGAGTATGGATTACGAAAGAAAAAACCTATTCAAGACGACTCGTAGTTAACGCAAGATTGGTTAAGGATTAGACAAAATCAGCTAACTTCTCAACCAAATCGACCAATCGAGAAGAGTACCCCCATTCGTTGTCATACCAACCAAATATCTTCATTAAGTTATTTGGCATAACTGCAGTATAATTTGCGTCGAATATGCAGGAATAAGGACTTCCAATGTAATCTGATGAGACAAGCTGCTCATCTTCATATGCAAGATACCGATGTAAATCGCCCTCTGCTCTATTCTTGAAACTTTGATTGATTTGATCAGTTGTTGGGTTTTTTTCAACAATACAACTTATATCAGAATAAGACACCACAGGAACAGGGACTCTAATTGAAGTGCCGTCAATCAAACCTTCAAGTTTAGGAATAACTCTAACAATCGCATCCGCCGCCCCAGTTGTTGAGGGAATGATTGATAAGGGAGCAGCTCTTGATCTTGTAAAATCATGACCGCTATTATCAAGCAATTGTTGGGATGAGGTGTATGAGTGGATAGTTGTTATATACCCGCTTTTTATCGTAAACGAATCATGCAAGACTTTAAACATGATGGCTGCACAGTTGGTGGTGCACGATGCGTTTGAAATAATATCAGCTTTCTCAAATGGAAAATCTTTATCGTTGACTCCCAAAACTATATGAGGAATTGTTTTGTCGTTTGAAGGAGAGGTAAGAACGACTTTCTTAACAGACGCGCCGATATGCTTGGCTAACTCTTGTCGAGTTTCAAAAACGCCGGTACAATCAACAACAACATCAACGTCCTGTGTATGCCAAGGTATATCTTGAGGATTTTTGTAGTTAAAGCAAGTGATTGATTTATTATCGATAGTAATTGAAGTTGAGGCGTGAGCAATATTTTTTTCAAATGTTCTGTATATTGAGTCATACCTTAGTAAGTAGGAAAGAATTTCTGGAGTGGATCTTGATGTATTGACGGCAGCAATCTCGATATTTGAATTATCGCAGGCAATACGAGTAAAACACCGGCCAATTCTTCCAAAACCATTTAAGCCAACTCTTACAACTTTGCCCATTTATAAATGATAGCAAAAAGTTATTATTCTTGCTCGCTCTCTTTTGAAGACTCATCTTTTGACTCAAGTGGCTCCTCAGCGGGCGTCTCACCCTCGGTCGTCTCTACCCCAGCCTCTTCTTCTGGAATTTCAGCCGTTGTGTCTGGCTCAATACTCTCTTCCTTGTGGGCAACTATTCTAACGATAGTTGTCTCGGCCTCTTCAATAAGTTCAAAATCATCAGATTTTGTTAGTTGTCCAAGAGTGATCTCATCATCAATCTCAACAAGGATTGAGATATCAATTTCAATTTGAGACGGAATTGCATCCGGCAAGGCTCTAACCAAGAGCGTGTCTTTAAGAGTTAACATGTCGCCCTTCTTCTTTTCAACCGCTCCTGACTCGCCTACAAATTGGATTGGAACTTCAGTTTCAATTTTCTGTTTCAGGTTAACTTTCTTGAAATTAACATGCAGTAGATCGTGGGTGATTGGGTGTTTTTGCACAGTATCAATTATTGTTGGATACTCCATTTTGTCAATAGTCACATACACAACTTGAGTAACGCCCGCGATTTTATAAATTTTTTTAAACTCTCCTAATTCCATCCATATTGATTGAGAAGTAAATCCAGCCCCAAAAATATTAGCCGGCAATTTTTCTTCCGCCCGTAGTTTTTTTACTTTCTTACCCAGAATGTCTCTTTTATGGGCATTAAGCTCAATTTTTTCCTTTTTTGATTTTTCCATTATGATTTTATAGCTTAATAAAGAAGACTCTATCAGATAACAGGACTGTATTGTATAGTAGTTGGCGATCTTTTTCAACGGGAGCAAAGTTCTGCGGTCTTAGATGATAAGAAGATTTGTTTGTGTCAAACGCTAAGCTCATTTCGTTGTTAATAGAACCTATCTGTTTTTGCACGACCAACTGATAGCTGTCAACAAAATCGGGCACATCAAGATTGTAGATGATTTTTATTGTTGTACTTTGCTGCGGAGGAACAGTAATAAACTGTGAAATTGTTTTAAAGCCTTTATCAGAGGATACAGAAAATGTTGACGATGGGGTGTCGTTAACATCAACTCCAACATTTTGGCCACTAGCAGGAATATATAACCGGAAATAATTTTTGTATTCTCCCCCGGGGAATGAGCCGTTGGGTGATTGATTTGTGAAAATAATTAAAACCTGACTTTTTAAGATCTTTTTTGAGACAAAATTGCTTGTTATATTAAATTGGCGGGTAACATAATAGTTTGATTTATTAACTCCCAAATTAGCGTCAATTGCCGATACATAATTAACAAGACAATTCTTACCTTCCAAACACTGCGGAACCGTTAAATTACCTCCCCAACCATTCCGTTTAAAAAAAATATTAACTCGATTGTCAGCAATATTAAAAACAATATGTTTTTCGGCTAAAGATTTACCCAACCCTTCTCCCAACTTAGTTAAAGATGCCTTGTCAGACGAGAGAATTAATGCCTGCATAATCGAGCCAAGATAATTTTTTTTCTTTTTCGACCCCTCAAAATGATTGCTCTCAACCTCAGTTTGTGTCTTTAAAAAGAAGTTTTCTTGAGTTATGGTTTCATTGTAGTCAGACAGATAAACAGGGGGGAATGAAGACAAAATATTTGACAACGCGCTTGTTGTGATTCCAATATAACCGCTCACGTCCTGTCTTTGACCAAATATTTTCTCCAGGAAAGACTTAGCCACTTCTGAGTTAACTGTAAAATCGGGGGAGAAATTGGAATCTCTTGTAAACCAATGAGGCTGATTTAAATAAATCCTTAGTGGCCCGGGTGGTTCAATATGGCCTTTAAGCTGGCCATCAATGTCATATATATCAAAAAGCTCCAAACTTTGAAGATGATAATTCTTGAGTGTCAAAGTTGCATATGATCCTAAGAATCCTCCCCCCGGGCGAAGTTCCATATTATTATAAAAAAAAATGAGATATTTCTTCTCACCATCTCTCCCCAGAAATTGGGGGGCTATGTCAATAAAATCGCGTACTTGGCTCAATATTTTTGAATATTTTTCCAATTTTTCAATATCGGTCTGTTTTATGATCGGGATCAAGCTAAGCTTGCCTGAGAGAACTTTTGAGTTTTTTTCTAGTTGCAAAGATTTATCTTTAAGAATTTTTAGACGAAGCGAAATTTCGCCTTTGTCTGACGGGACGGGTTCTTTATGAGTAATAAGAGCGACAAGTTGATGGGCATTTTCTGTTGAAGAGAGCGTTAGTTCAAGTGTAGTCGTTGAAATATCAACAGCATTAATGATGTTTTCAACTGTTGGAGCAATGTATAAAAAGCCTAAAAGTGGTCTTGCAATAAAATATAGAATATGGGTGCCAAATGACACCTGTTTTGCGTGCGCTACTGCATTCTTACTTTCAATAATTTTGCCAGTTTTGAATAAATGACCTGCTTGGGATAGAAAAATGATTGAAATGCTAAGTGGTAACAAAAATAGTAATTGAGACAACAAAAAAACCACTAGTATGTGACGTTTTTTTAATTTAAACTGATTGGGCTTAACAATTGGCTTTAATGTCTCTTCAGGAGTCGATTTTAATGTTCTTATAAATATAGTTGGTTCTTCTCCCTTTGATAGTGCAAACCATATAATTTTTTCAACAATTTCCTCATTATCAGTGTCTGAATCAAGATATATCAACTGAGTTTGTTCCCTATATTTTGCAAGAAAAGAGTTCCCCTTATTTAGTGACTCTCTTGAGTGATTGGTGAATATCAGGTGAATTTGAACGTTCGGGCTTGGTTTAATATTAAGATTTTGTGTGGATGGGTCGACAACAAAAATATTTGTAGTCTGTGTCTCTTTTGCTTCAGTCTCAATGGAAATATTATGCTTTCTGGCATATTTAATAAGAGACCGTGCTATAAAAGAGGTTGTGTGACCAAGCAAAAAAAAATATTTTTTTGATGCAACAAAGTCCGCAGTTAATTTCATGCAATAATTATAGAAGTAACAACCTCAGGTACGATTAAGCTTTCCCAGATTACAATGGGGATCCCCATGTTTATATCATTGTTAATCAGGCTCTGCCTATTTTGAACATACTTGTTCCGCAAACGGGACAAGTCGCCTTCATTGCTGGTTTACCATTCTTCATGGTGACAGCTTGTGGATTGTCGACGTCTCTTTTTGCTCTGCATTTGACGCAATACATTGATGCCATGTAATGTGTCACCTCCTTTCTTAAATTTTAAGCCTCATTGAGGCTAACTCACTTAAGAGTAGCATAAAAGATAGTAAATTCAAGTGCAAATATAGAAGCAACTATAAGAAGTGTTTTAATTAGGTCTTTCTTTGTAGCTACTGTAGTTAACCGCTCTTGAGGATCTTGAAGGACAGGTTTAACTTGTATAGTGGCCTGTTTTCGATTTTCAAGTGGTTCGACAGATATATGTATTTGGCGATTTTTTCTAATTCTATCGGCTCTGATTTTTTGGGCCTTACTTTTCCGGGGCATACATATTTAATTATACGATATTGACACCGACAAATCCAATTGAGTAAACTCTTCCTTATGGATAAAAAAATAGTTGCAATTTGTGCGGTTCTGCTTTTCGGAGTATCTTTTTATGCGACCCAATCGCTGGTGTCGGTCTCAACAGGCACTCAATCCCTGCCGACACAGGAAAATATTGAAGTTGCCCAACCATCGGTGGGGAAAGATACCATTAAAACTCAATTTTCCGGTCCCAAAACAGAAGAATGTCCCATTAATGGAGAAAAGTTAACTAAAGAGGAGCGTCTCGTATGGGAAAAGAGAAGACCCCTAGTTGTAATGATTGAAAATCACATTGACGCTCGTCCCCAATCGGGATTGTCGCAGGCTGACGTGATATACGAGGTAGTAGCAGAGGGTGGAATTACCCGGTTCGCCAGCGTCTTTTACTGTAAAGATGCTCCCCTTATTGGTCCGGTCCGCTCGGCAAGAGTATATTTTATTGACTATGCCGGAGAATACGGCCAGCAACCACTATACGCCCATGTTGGGGGTGCCAATACTCCAGGACCGGCCGATGCCTTGGGAAAATTAAGAACTCTTAATTGGGCCGGAAATAATGACCTTAATCAATTTTCAATTCCCTTTCCCTACTTCTTCAGAGATTATGAAAGACTTCCCAATAGAGCAACAGAACATACAATGTATTCCTCTACTAAGAAATTGTGGGATTTTGCCCGTGAAAAACGAAACTTGGGCAACACGGACAAGAAAGGGAGCTCGTGGGATAAGAGTTTTGTTAAATGGAAATTTAAAGATGATGAGTCGTCAAGCGATCCATCTGCAATCGACATTTCTTTCGGATTTTGGGATAATAAGTCTGATTATTCAGTCGGCTGGAAATATCAGCTCAAGGAAAACAACTATGTTCGCTACCACTCGGATGCTCCCCATATTGATAAAAACACCAATAAACCACTAATTGCAAAAAATGTCGTTGTTCTTTTTGTCAGAGAATCTCCTGCTAATGATGGCTATCCGGGTGGACACAGATTGTATAAAACTACCGGGTCAGGCAAAGGGGTTGTTTTTCAGGACGGAGCAGCGGTTGATATTTCATGGAGTAAAAAGGACACGCTATCAAGAACGGTTTTAACAACAAAACAAAGTCGGGAGTTGAAATTCAATCGAGGCAAAATATGGATTGAGATTGTCCCAGAAGGAAACGAAATTTCATATTAATCTCTTTTTTCTGCCGTTTTTACTGTATAATCACTCTCATACGGGACTAGTCATATCAGCGGTCATATGCTTGAATATATAGTTACATCTAAAACAAGAAGGAAAATATTGGCGTTTTTTTATAGCAATCTCGACGCATGGTACCATATGCGGAGAATTGGAAGAGAAGTGGATGAAGAGATTAATGCCGTCAAGCGAGAGCTTGATATTTTAGAGAAGGCATCACTTTTAAAAAAAGAGCGTCGTTTAAACAAAATGCTCTACTCTCTAAATGACAAATATCTCTTTTTTCATGAGTTTTTGGCAATTTTCACAAAGTCTGCTCCTTTGGCGCAGAAATTTATTAAAAACGTCTCTCGGTTGGGTAAAGTAAAAGCGATTGCAATGTCGGAGAAATTTGCCTTAAAAACGAAAATTCTTGATAGCGAGATTTATATGCTCATAATAGGTACGGTTGTAGTGAGTGAAGTTGCGGATATTGTAAAATCTCAACAGGACGATTTTCCTCATGAAATTAACTACACAGTAATGACAGCAGATGAATTTGTTTTTAGAAAAAAGAATAAAGATCCGTTTATTTGGAATTTCCTTCTCCAGCCAAAAATTATGATTCTTGGGTCTGAGCAAGAACTACTTTCATGAAAAAGATAAAATTCTCTGTTGTTATTTTTATTATTTCACTTTTGCTTGTTATTTGGATAGATCTACCCGAAAGTCATCCCGTTCTTCATCCCCCAGTCATTAACTTTAAATTGTTTGGGCGCACTGTCAAAAAAGAATTTAAAACCAAAATGGGTTTGGATTTAAAAGGAGGGGCGCATTTAGTTTTTTTAGCCGACACAAAATCACTGAAATCGTCCGACCGCGATCAGGCTCTTGAGGGGGCTCGAAATATAATTGAAAGGCGCATTAACTTTTTTGGAGTAGCCGAGCCCGAAGTT